>UMAI01013912.1_pt1 | contig 96805 bp, 108 predicted proteins | sample 1963701 | NCBI WGS metagenome assembly UMAI01 (sample SAMEA4835915, study PRJEB28245) | human gut metagenome | biome: gut microbiome; material: fecal sample | place: Denmark | collected 2008
GGGGGCACCAAACGATAGTACTTTATATGATAGTACAACAAATTCATATGATACAGTTGAATTTTATAATGCAGAAAGAGGAAATGAAACTGGAAAGATATGTAGTAGTGGAATTGCTTGTAATGATACAGTAGAAAGAACAACAACATGGACTGGATATGTAGGATTACCTTATATAACAGACTATGCATATGCAAGTAGTGAAAGTGATTGTAATACAAAGATAGATAATTCATCTACATATAAATGTAAGAACAATAACTGGATGCATAAAAATGATTGGTATTGGACATTGTCGCCTTTTGCTATTCCTGATGATGCCGGCAGTGTCTGGGTTGTGGGTGGTGATGAGGGTGTCAGCTGCAACGGTGCGGCTTTTCCTCTTTCCGCTTTCCCGACCATATATCTAAAATCTAATGTCTTAATAGAGAGTGGTAATGGAACAAGTAGTAATCCATATATATTAAAAGCAGGTGCATAAATAAAAGTAAACTAAGTTGATGAAAATTAACTAAATAAGCATTAATTATTTAGTTTTTTTCTTAATTGTGTTAAAATTATATTGGTGAAGTATATGAGTAATATAAAAGTCATGGATGAGATACTTGCTAATAAAATTGCAGCGGGAGAGGTAATTGAAAAATGTGTTTCAATAGTAAAAGAATTAGTAGAAAACAGTATAGATGCTAAAAGTAGTAACATAAGAGTTGATTTAATAAATAGTGGTGTTACTGAAATAAAAGTTACTGATGATGGAGTAGGTATGGATCATGATGATGCTGTTTTAGCATTTCAAAGACATGCAACAAGCAAATTAAAAAGTGAAGATGATTTATTTAAAATCTCATCACTTGGATTTAGGGGTGAAGCACTTCCATCTATCGCGTCAGTAAGTGAGGTATCTTTAAAAACAAGTACAGGGGATAAAGGTACGTACATATTAATTAAAGGTGGGAAAATAATTACTAACGAATGTTGTGAAGCAAGATGTGGAACTGAAATAATAGTTAGAAAACTTTTTTATAATACACCTGCACGTCTTAAACATTTAAGTAGTTTATACTCAGAACTAGCAAATATTTCAGATTTTATAAATAAAATAGCACTTAGTTATCCTGATATTTCATTTATACTTACTAATGACGGGAAGACATTATTAAATACTAGTGGAAATGGCAATTTACTTAAAGTAATAAACAATATATATGGTATAGATATTACTAAAAAAATGATTGAGATAAATAATACTGATGGTGAATACAACATATATGGCTATATAAGTATGCCAGAAGTTACTAAGAGTAGTAGAAATCATATGATTACAATAGTAAATGGTAGAGTAGTTAGAAACCAAGAAGTTAATAAAACGATAAATGATAGTTATCATACATTTAAACCAGATGATAGATATCCAATAGTTGTACTTAAAATTGATGTTGATACTTCTTTGGTAGATGTTAATATACATCCAACAAAACAAGATGTTAAGTTTGGAAAATTAGAAGAACTAAAAGAATTAATTAGTTCTACTATATCAGAAGAATTAAAGAAAATTAGATTAATTCCAAAAATAGAGAATAAGGAATATGATATTCCTATTAATAATATAATGGTAAATACTATAAATAATTACGAAGATATAGATGAAAAACCAAATGAAAGTTATGAAGAAATTACTCTTAATCTTGAAGTAAAAGAAGAAACTCCAATATATAAAGAAGTTATAAAAGAAGAAAATGAAAAAGTACCAATGATGTATCCTGTTGGACTTGTAAAAGGAACATACATAATATGTCAAAATGAACTTGGTATGTATATGATAGATCAACATGCTGCGAATGAAAGAGTAAACTATGAATACTATTATTATGCTTTAAATAATTTAACTGAATCGATAGATATGTTAATTCCAATTAATATTGAACTACCATTTAATGAATATATAGTAGTAAAAGAAAACTTAAATATACTAAGAAATATGCATTTTGATATAGAAGAATTTGGAGTTAATTCATTTATTATAAGAAGTCATCCTATATGGTTACCAAAAGGGAATGAAGAACTTGCAATAAGAAAGATTATTGAATTAATAATTTCAAAAGAAAAAAATTTTGATATATTAAAATTTAATGATAGAGTTGCCATGACTGTAAGTTGTAAAGCGAGTATAAAAGCAAATGATAATATAAGTATTGATGAAATGCAAACACTTATAAATAAACTTAGAAATTGTAAGAACCCATATACTTGTCCTCATGGAAGGCCAACAATTATATTTTATTCAAACTATGAATTAGAAAAATTATTTAAGAGAGCGATGTGATAAATATGTATAATATAATGGAAATAAAAAATATGATAAGTGCAAATGTTGATTTTGAAAACTTGCATTATTTAGATGATCAAACATATATAGATAAATTATTAATGAAGATATTTGGAAAATCTATATATTCAAATAAGCTTTTATATGAAAGAGCTTTTGCTGTTGCTGAAATAATTAAAAATGAAAAGCAATATGAATTAGATATTGCATTTAACGAAAACAACGAATGTTTTTATGCATTATTAAGTTATTTAAACAGAAATGGTTTTATAGATGAATCTGAAGTTATGGTAGAATTATTTGTTCCTATGTCTGAATTTAAAGAATTATATGAATCTCAAAAGGAAATTGGATATTTCTATTTATTAGATGATGATTCTAAAAGAACTTATTCTATTGGTGCAAGGGGAATTACTGCACTTAACAATTTAATGGCTGAAAGAAATAAAGAAGGAAAAATAAAACAAAATTATAATAAATATAAAAACAAAGTAATAGGAATTAAAAATGCATAAAATAATAGTAATAATTGGTCCAACTGGTATAGGAAAGACAAAACTTAGTCTATCACTAGCAAAAGAGTTTAATGCAGAGATATTAAATGCAGATGCTATGCAAATATATAAAGAAATGAATATAGGTACTGCAAAGATAAAAGATACTTTAGGTATAAAGCATCATCTTTTAAGTATAAAAAGCGTAAATGATGAGTATTCTGTATGTGATTACCAAAAAGATGGCAGAAAAGTTTTAAAAGATTTACTAGATCAAGATAAAAATGTTGTAATAGTTGGAGGAACTGGTTTATATATTAAAGCGCTATTATATGATTATAGATTTGATTTAGAAGAAACGAAATCAAATTATGATCATTTAACTAATGAAGAAATAAAGAAAGAAATAATGAAAAAAGATTCATCTTGCGATATACATATAAATAACAGAAAAAGATTAATAAGATATTTACAAAAACTAGATAATAATATAAGTATAACTAATAATGAAAACAAATTACTATATGATAATGTTTATTTTATTGGTCTTACAACAAATAGAGATGTATTATATAAAAGAATTAATGATAGAGTAGATGAAATGATTAATGATGGATTAATTGATGAAGTAGCGAATTTATATAACAAAGGTATAAAAACAAACCCAGTTAAAACGGCTATTGGATATAAAGAATTATATAAATATTTTAATAACGAAATATCATTAGAAACAGCAATAGAACTTATAAAAAGAAATAGTAGAAGATATGCAAAAAGGCAATATACATGGATAAATAATAAGATGAATGTTAAATGGTTTAATGTTAATTTAACTAATTTTAAAGAAACAATAGAAGAGGTAATAAACTATATAAAAAATAATCAAAATTGATTATTTTTTTAACTAACAAAATTATATATTTTCTTATCAAATAAATGATCATTTTCTTCCAAATCTTTATCTGCTTTCAATAGTTCATCATTATTCAATAAATAATAATCATATACAAGTAAATCCTGATTTAAATTATTTATAGGATCATCCCAAGTTAAATCAAGATGTAACCACTTATCATCAATTTTAACTAAATTCCATATATGAGAGTCATTAGATATTCTTACATTACTAATATTCATTTTATCCAATAATAATGCCATAGCATCAGTATAACCATTACAAGTAGCAAGCCCATTAAAAAATACACCAATAGCAGTAGAAGAATCAGTAGGAATACTAGTTTTCTCATCGTTAACATTATATTTAGTGTTATTTATTATATAATCATGAGCACTTTTAATATTTTCCTTCATATCATTACTTATTACAATTTTATTATATATATTATCTATTTCATTATTAATTCTATTAATATCACTATCGCTATATACTCTATCAATAGAAAGAGTAATTTTTCCATTATTTGTATATGTAGTTTTTATACTCTTAAAAGAATTATATACACTAACAAAATTATTCATTTGAGATAATAAAATAGTATCATCATTCAAACTAAGAACATCTTTAATACAATTAGAATAATTCTTATCACAGAAAAATGTAAAATTATTCATACCTGATGCTATTATTGTATAATAAATATTTATTATTTCATCTTTATTATTTACAATGAAATCATCAGTGACTCTAATAAAATCAGTATTTACATTTTTATCATACATATAATATTTGTTGTTAACAAGGGTAGAAGGAGTTCTATTATAAAGTTCTTTTATAGTACTAAAAACCTCATGTTTACTTAAATACCCATACGAGAATGTACATAATCCAAACAAACTTAATACAACCACAAAAAATTTAAGTATTTTCATTTTTATCACCTAAAAATATTATACATTAAAAATAAAAAAAAAGAAGTAATTTTTTACTTCGAATTGACTTTTTTCATAAGACGTGATTTTTTTCTAGCAGCAGTATTCTTTGTAATAACACCTTTACTAGCAGCTTTGTCAATTTTCTTAACTGCATCATTTAATAAACTTTTATTTTCAACATCTTTAACAGCTTTTTTAACAGCAGTTCTCATACTTCCTCTTGTAGGAATGTTTTCATTAGATTGTCTTTTAATAACATTAACACGCTTCTTTGCACTCTTTATATTTGGCATATTTTCACCTCCGTCATTTAAACAAAATAATTTTAACAAATATATTATAAAAAATCAATACGTTTGCTAAACAATATGTCAAGTTTATTAATAATTATGAGTAATTTATTAAAATTTAAGAATAATAAACTTATTTACTTGTCTACAAAGAAAAATAATAAGTTACAACGTTGTTTCTTTAAATTTTTTCTGATATACTTAAAGTGGGTGATGATATGAGTACAGTACATATTAATGCAAAAAAAGAAGATATAGCAAAAATTGTTATAATGCCTGGAGATCCTTTAAGAGCAAAATTTATTGCAGAAACATATTTAAATAATTATACCTTAGTAAGCAGTACAAGAAATATTTTTGCGTATACTGGGTACTATAAAAATAAAAGAGTTACAGTCATGGCAAGTGGTATGGGTAATGCAAGCATTGGAATATATTCACACGAATTATTTAATGAGTATGATGTAGATTTTATAATAAGGATTGGTACATGCGGAAGTTACAAAAAAGAAATAAAATTATATGATATTATACTAGTTGATAATTCATATAGTAATACATCTTATGGTATAAATATGGGATATAATGAGCCATCTATACCATCTAATTCATTTTTAAATGAAATAATAGAGGAAACTGCAAAAAACAAGGGAATAAATATAATAAAGGGCAATATTCATAATACAGACACATTTTATAATAATGGATATGAAGAATATCTTAAGTATAATTGTCTGGGAGTTGAAATGGAAACATTTGCTTTATTTACAAATGCTAAAATTTTAAACAAAAAAGCAGCAACTATTCTTACGGTATCGGATAATTTGATAACAAAAGAAGAAATAACAAGTATTGAAAGAGAAAAAAGCACGAAAATAATGATAGAACTTGCCCTAGATTCCATCTTAAATTTATAAAATGTGCTTTTTTTCATATAATAATAAAATGAGGAGGTAACTATGGATTACGAAAAAATAGATATGGGTTCTTACAATTTACATTTTATTAATACAGATAAATTTAAAACAAATACAATATCAGTAAATTTTAGAGAAAAAGTAAAAAAAGAAGAAATAACAATTAGAAAAGTACTATTTCAAACATTATATTATACAACCAAAAAATATAATACTAATCGTTTATTTCAATTAAAATTAGAAGATTTATATTCAATGAGTATAGGTCATTCAAATTTAAAATTTGGAAATCTAATAAATAGTTATATTGATATTAAATTTTTAAATGAAAAATACACAGATGATAAATTTATTTTTGAATGCATTGATTTTTTATTTGAAATATTATTTAATCCAAATGTAGAAAACGAAAAATTTGATTCAAAATCTCTAAATTTTATAAAAGAAAAAATTGGCTTATCAATCGATTCAAAAAAAGAAAACCCAGAAATATATGCATTAAATAAATCACTTGAAACATTAGAAAATGACCCAATATCATATAGTTTATGGGGATATAAAGAAGATCTAGAAAAAATAAATGAAAAAAGCTTATATGAATATTATAAAAAGATTTTAAAAACTAACAAAATAGATATATTTATAATTGGAACTTTTGATAAAGAAAAAATAAAAAATTATTTTAGTGAAAAATTTATTGTTAATACTATAAAAATGGATAAAACTAATCCATATGTTATCTATGATAAATGTGATAAAGTAAAAGAAATAACTAATAATATGCCAAATTTAAAACAATCTAAATTGTCAATAGTATGCAAAATATTAGATTTAACGGAATTTGAAAGAAGATATGTACTTCCAATATATGCATCTATATTAGGTGGAAGTTCCAATTCAAGATTATTTTTAGATGTTAGAGAAAAAAAATCTTTAGCATACTCCATACAAACTTTAACAAAAGGTCCAAATTCAATATTAATAATATCTGCAGGAATAAGTGCAAATAAATATAATGAAGTAATAAAAATAATAAATAATGATATTAAAGGCATGAAAAAAGGAATAACTGATGATGAAATAAATAGTGTAAGAAATGAACTAATCTCATCAATAGAAACGCTTTTAGATAGTCCAAGTGGAATAATTAATTATTATTTTGGAATTGAAGTTTTTAATTCAGAAACTATTGATAAAAAAATAGAAAATTATAACAAAGTTACAAAAAAAGATATACAAAATTTTGCAAACAAAGTAAAAATGTCTGTTATATACTTGTTAGAAGGAAGTGTTTATGAAGAAAAATAATATTAAATTTTTTAATGAAACTTTATATGAAGAGACATTAGAAAATGGAATGAAAGTATATATAATTCCAAATGATAATGTCTTAGATACTTTTGTAACTTTTACTGCAAAATATGGTGGTTGTAATTATGAATTCAAATATAATAATAAATTTGTAAAATTACCTAATGGAGTAGCACATTTTCTAGAACATAAGATGTTTGAACAAAAAAATAGAGTAGAACCATTTACATTTTTTGGAAGAACAGGCACATACTCTAATGCTGCAACAAACTATCACAATACATATTATATTTTTGCAGGTAATAATAATTTTAAAGAAAATTTAAATTATTTATTGGATTTCGTACAAGATCCATATTTTACTGATGAAAATGTAGAAAAAGAAAAAGGAATTATTGCACAAGAAATAAAAATGTATGATGATATACCAGATAGAATTATATATGAAAAGAATATTTATAATTTATTTAATAATAATCCAATAAGATATAGTATAGGCGGTAGTGTAGAAGATATAACAAAAATAACAAAGGAAGATTTAAAAAAAGCATATGATGTATTTTATCAACCGTCTAATATGTTTATTACTATAACTGGTAAAGTTAATCCTAATGAAGCTATTGAAAAAATAAAGGAAAATCAAAAAAATAAAAAGTTTAAAAAAACGAAAATAGAAATAAAAAATATAGAAGAAAAAGATAAAGTGTATAAAGAAGAAGAAATAATTAATATGAATATTAATACACCTTATATAAGCTATGGCATAAAAATTCCAACAAAGAAATTAGAAAATATAGAAAAAAAGAAAAGAAATATGTATTTATCGACTATATTTAATATATTATTTGAAGAAACTTCATTACTTTATGAAGAATTAAAAGAAAATAAGTTAATTGAAACACCAATTGATATAGAATCTCTTGATACTAATTCTCATAAAGCATTTATATTAATATTTAAATCAAATAATTATAAAGAGGTAATAAAGAGAATTGATAAAAAACTTAAAGATATTAAAATTGAAGAATGTGATTTAAAAAGAAAGAAAAAATCATATATTAGTAACTTAATATACATGTTTGATGATATATCAGAAACTAATAGAATGATAGTTAATAATAACGTTCTTTATAATGATAATTATACAAATATTTACGATTTAATTGAAGATATGAATATCGATGAATTAAATGAAATAATAAAAAATTTAGATTTAACAAATAAAAGTATATGTATTATTAAAAATTAAAATAATTGATTATAGCATTTTAATGTGTTATAATTTTTTTGTGTCCTCGTAGCTCAGTAGGATAGAGCGATCGCCTCCTAAGCGATAGGTCGTTGGTTCGATTCCAATCGGGGACGCCATATAAATAAAAAACTTAATTTATAAATTAAGAGTTGGCACTCAATCTTTGAGATTAAGTGCTCTTTTTAAAACTTATATATTTAAAAAAGAGGTAATTATGAAAAATATAAATTATTTAATCAAAGGAATATATGCAGGAGTTATGATCGGAATAGGTGGTATTGCTTATTTATCAATTACCAATAAAATAATTGGAGCATTTATTTTTTCAATTGGTTTAATTTCAATATGTATTTATAATATGAATTTGTATACAGGAAAAATTGGATATATATTAAACAATAAACCATCATATATTTTTGAATTACTATTTACTTTAATAGGTAATTTTATTGGGGCATTTTTAGTTGGAAATTTAATTAATTTAACTAGATTTAATAATCTAAGTAATGTCGCAAAAGAAATTTCTATAATTAAATTAAATGATAGCGAATTAAGTATATTTATTTTATCTGTATTTTGTGGAATATTAATGTATATAGCAGTAAATACATTTAAAAAATATGAAAAAGGTATTGAAAAAATAATTTGTATATTTATATGTGTAATTTGCTTTATTTTATGTGGCTTTGAACATTGCATTGCAAATATATTTTATTTTAGTATAGCAAATATATGGAATATAAATACTATATACTATTTACTTTTAATGATTTTAGGAAATTCAATTGGTTCAATACTCATGTCACTATATAATAATAATTTTATGAATAAATAGGAGGAATTATGGATAAAATAAAAGAATTCGAAACAGAAATTGGATATATAAAAGAAGACAGAATAAAAAAAGATGCTTGTTATTTAATAGAAAAATTACCAGAATATTTTTTTAATGTTCCTGCATCTAGTAGTGGTAAATATCATCCAATTTATGCATCAAAAGAAAAGGGTTTATTAAAACATACAAAAGCAGCAGTTAGAATAGCACATGAACTTTTAGAAAATCCAATCATAGGAAATTGTTATAGTGCAACTGAAAAAGATATAATTATATTTGGCTTAATAATTCATGATGGATTTAAAATGGGTGAAAAAAAGCAAATCCATACTATAGCCGAACATCCACTTATATCTATGGAATTTGTTGAAAAAAACAAAAATAATCTTTCGTTGAATGAGCACGAATTAGATTTTCTAGAAAGAGTAATCGCATCACATATGGGCATTTGGAATAAAAATTATCAAGGTAAAGAAATTTTACCAATACCAAAAACTAAAGAAGAAATTTTGGTACATATTTGTGACTATTTAGCAAGTAGAAAATGCATCTCATTTGAATTCGATGAACAAAATAATATTAAAAATTAGATACAATAAAAGTATGTATAGTCATACTTTTTTAGTAGTGTTAATTTTTTTATTAAAAAATCTATAAAAATAAACAATTATGTGTTAAAATATACTATGTATTATAGTAGGTGGATAGTATGAATAGTATAAAAATAACATTTGATGGAGTTGAAAAAGAAATATCACTTGGGATTGACTCTGAAGAAATTGAAAGCAATGACAATATATCTTCAGATACAATTGATTTAACAAAAGTTGTTAATAAGATAAAAGAGGAAATTAATGAAAAGAATTGAAGAAATTGAAAGATTTCTAAAATTAATTGCAGAAATATCAAAAAACGATATTGAAATAGACTCCAAACTTGTTTATTCAAATTTAATATCTATATATTCACCTAAAGAAAACATAAATGATTGTTTTTCTAAATGGATAGAACAATTTTCAAATAAAGATAATATAGATGTATTTATCGAAAAAGAAAATCCATATTTTTGCCAATTTGCAAGTAAAGAAAATGAAGAATCAGGGTATAATTTATTAAAAATCTATATACCACTTGATAAAAAACATATATATTTTGGAGTAAATAGTATATTTGATTTTCTTTTAAAGAATAATATAGAACACTATTCAAAAGTATCTAGTCATATAAGATTTGATGATGTGGTTCTTAGAGTCAAAAATAAAGATGCCATAGATAAAATAAACGCACATATAAATGCAGATGAGTATCTAAAGAATGGTTTATTAAATACTAATCCATTTGCTTTTATTGACAATAACATATCAGTTACATGGGATGGTTTTCTTTCATATAATTCAGTTGTATCTGACTGGATTTCATCATATATAAACACTTTAAAAGAAAAAAATATGTTAAATAGCGTATCATTCATTTCATTCTATCAATATCTATTAAAAGAATACAATAAAATATTTGTAAGTGGAGAATCCATAATAAAATTTTCTGACTTAATATTTGTCGAAAAAGATAAAACATTAGCAAGTTTTGGAACTTTAGGACTTGTAAATTATAAAGACATTACTAAAATTTTGATTATGGCACTTAATATAGATAATAAAGTAGACACTTTTTATGATTTATATAATGAGATAATAAGTCAAAAACATATCGATACTGAAAGTGAAAAAATGCATAAGTTATATGTTAATGATAATACATATAGTTCAATAACAAATGCACATAAAGAGGCATTTGATTATGCATATATGAGTATATCTAAAATTAAAAGTCCAAAATATGCAATACAATGTTTTAAAGATTTTATAGAAAATGGTGATTATAGAGTTTTTACTAGAAATAATAATATTAGACAAACAATAAAAAATTCTAATTTAACTCGTGGAATTGTAACTCAAATAATGAGTTCTGAGGAAGAAAGATTATTGTTAGAAGCTAGTTTAGAAACATTTTCTAAACATGGAATAGAACAACTTAAAGGTGCATTTAACTATGCAAAAGATGGTGATTATAGTGGTTTTTCTAGAAACTCAAGAAATGAATTTGCTTTATTTGTACAACCAAATGAGTTTAAAAATGTTATAAGTAGAATATTACAGAAAAATGGCTATAATAATATTGAAGATAAAGATATATATAACATATTTTATACAATGTTAATAAAGTATTATAAAGAAAAGAGTAGGTGACATATGAAATCAACATTTATTTTTGGGCATAGAAATCCAGATACAGATAGTATTTGTTCTAGTATTGCTTTATCATATTTAAAGAATTGTATGGGATCAAATACAGTTCCTAAAGCAATAGGACATTTAAATAATGAAACTAAATTCGTTTTAAAATATTTTAATGTAGAAGAACCAGAGTTCCTAAACGATGTTAGGGTTAGAATAAAAAATGTAGAATATGATAAAAATGCATTTATATATCAAGATGAATCAATATATAAAGCATATAATATTATGCATGATCAGAATATTACAGCAGTACCTATTATTGATAATAACAAAAAGCTAATTGGGTTTGTTGCAATGAAAGAATTAGCAAAATTCCTAATATCAGGTAATAAAGAACATATTAATACTACTTTAAAAAATATAGTAGAAGTTTTAGATGCAGATATATTGTATAAAGCAAATGATCTTGTTGAAGGAAATATTATGGTTGCTGGATACCAAAGTAGCACATTTCATGATGAAATAAAACTATCAAATAACGATATTCTAATAGTAGGAGATAGGTTTAAAATAATTGATTATGCTATTTCTTCTAAAGTACAAATGATTATACTTGCATTAAATAGTAAAATAGATGATTCACTCTTAGAAAAAGCAATAAAAAATAATGTAACTATTATAAGATCACATTTAAGTAGTTTTAGAATAGCAAATACAGTCAGTTTAAGTAATTATATTATTAGTATAAATAATACAGATCATCCACTATGTGTATTTGACGATGATTACTATACTGATTTTAAAACATTAACTAAAAAAATCAAACATACCAATTACCCAGTTATAAATCATAAAAATGAATGTCTTGGTTTAATAAATCTAAATTGGGCAAACGAATATGAAAAGCAAAAAATAATATTAGTTGATCACAATAATTTTTCTCAATCAATAGAGGGTATAGAAGAAGCAGAAGTTATTGAAATAATTGATCATCATAATATTGGATCTATTGGTACATCAATGCCTATTAACTTTAGATGTATGACAGTAGGAGCAACCGCAACCATGATATATCAAATGTTTGTAGAAAAAAAAGTATTGATACCAAAACATATTGCTGGATTACTTGCATCTGCTATTATATCTGATACAGTTTTATTAACTTCTCCTACAACAACACCAGATGATATATTTGCAGTCAATGAATTATGTAAAATAGCAGAAATCGATTTAAATAAATATGGATATGAAATGTTAAAAATCGCATCTTCTATAAAAGGAATGACTATAAATGAAGTAATATATCAAGATTATAAAACATATAAAGTTCTTGATAAAAATATTGGATTAGGTCAAATATTAACTATGGACTTTGAAGAAATTAGAAAACATATAAATGAATATGTTGAAAAACTAAACGAAATAAATTTAAATAATCCAGGTATAGCAGCATTATTTATAACAGATGTTATAAAAGAAGGTACATATATAATATACAATGAAGAATCAGTTGATATAATAAAAGAGGGCTTTAACTTAGAAGAAGTATATGAAGGAATATTTATTAAAGGAATAATATCTAGAAAAAAACAAATATTACCTGCTATTCTAAGTGTAATGAATAAATAATATGAAGAATAAAAAATATATTTTATATATATCAATATTTACATTAATTTATATACTTTTAATAATATTATTCTATAGTAATAACTTATATATAATAGATAATTTTATATATAATAAAATATACTTTAATGATACATTAACTAATATTTTTAAAATAATTACTTATTTAGGAGATTGGATATTTTTAGTTCCTCTTTCAATAATACTTATGATTTTGCTAAAAAATAAGATGAAATCGATATATATTGGTTTAAATCTGCTTACAAGTTTTTTAATAAATGGTACATTCAAACTAATATTAAAAAGAAATAGACCAATAGATATAAATTTAATTACTGAAAGTGGATATAGTTTTCCAAGTGGACATTCCATGGTAAGTGCATCATTTTATGGATTATTAATATATTTAATATACAAATCAAACTATAGTAAAAAAACAAAAATTATTTTAATTACAATACTGATATTCCTAATTTTAACAATTGGATTTAGTAGAGTATATTTAGGTGTTCATTATATAACAGATGTTATGGCCGGATATTCTTTATCAATAATTTATTTGATGGTATACATAAAAATAATCAAATTATCTAAAAAAGAAGTATAAAATTGTTATGCAATATCAATAAAAACTAAAAGTAGAGTTAATCTCTACTTTTTTAGTTATTTAATCCATGATGAGCACCAGGACTATTTTGGTTAAGAGGTAAGAATGTATAACCATTAGAAAGGCCATATTCTATTATTTGTCTAGTGGCTTCTATGCTTGCGGGCTTTATATCGTGTTGTAATACTACTGATACCTGTTTGTTTTTAATCCCATTAATCACATTATTTATAATTGTATCAGTATTTGTAGTTGAAGTATCATTGCTATCGACATTCCAATCAAAATACTTATAACCCTTATCACTTAATTTCTTGACTAGTTTTGTCATTATTCCCTTATTAAAATTACTAACTGTATTTGAACTGCCTCCAGCAAATCTTACTAATTTAGAGTAAGTATTTGTTTCTTTAAATACCACATCGCTTACCTTATTTATATCATTAAAATATGCATCAACACTACTATAAATATATTTAAAATTATGACTAGCAGTATGAAGTCCTATAGAATGTCCATTTTCATATTCTTTTTTAATTAAGTAACTATAATTAGAGAATTGAGTAGTTACAAAAAATGTTACTTTTACGCCGTAATCATCTAATATATTTAAAAGCTTTTCTGTATAAATAGAGGGACCATCATCAAAAGTTAAATAGATAACTTTACCATTATTACTTTTTATACCCTTATTTACCTTAACTTTTCTTATTGCCTTAGTTTCAAATCCATAATCATCTATTACATAGTATGATATTTCATATATCCCTTCTTTATTTATATTAACATTACTTTTAACTTTTACTTTATTCGTTATATCAACACCACAACTATCAAATGCAGTATATCCATCATCAACGAATTCATTATTTAGCTTTAAAAATACAAATTTATATCCATTAAGTATTATTCTTGGTTTTGAATTATCACTATATTTAAATTTTCTAAACACTTCACTTTTATTACCACTACTATCAACTACACTATATTTTATGCCATATTTTTCTTTTTCAATAATTACTTTGTCATTTAAATTTTGATCATAATTATCAATTACATTAAAGCCCGGTTCAACAAATTCTTTACTAGGACATTTATACATATTAGTATCTTCATTTAATATAATTTTAGGTGCTTCCGTATCTTTTACCGTTACTTTTCTTTTAATCGTTTTTATTTTGCCCTTATAATACGCAGTATAGGTAACTTCATATATTCCTTTTTTACTAGTATTAACATTGCTTTTAATATCAATATTTTTAATTTTTATACATTTGTACTTTATAAACTTAAAACAATATTCTGCATCAATGCCATTATCAACATACTGATCATTAATATTTATAGTAACATCTTTACCATTTAACTTAACAAAAATATCTTTTTTTGTTGCTATATAAGTAAATAGAAATACTATTACAAGTAAAAGTGCGATAAAAATTTCTTTTCTAATTCTTTTTACCTTCATCACGTACCACCTAATACATAAATTATAATCTTTTTTATTTAAATATTCAATCATAAAAATATGCATTTTACATATAATAAATTGTGATAAAAATGTATGAAATGGAAAAATTAAATTATAATATAAACGATTTAGAACCATATCTAGATCCTAATACAATTAAGTATCATAGAATACTTGAAAAGAGATATTTTGATAATCTAAATAAATTATTAATTAAGAATAACTATAATTATAAATATCAACTGGAATATTTAGTTAATAATTTAGAAATATTTCCTCTACAAGATAGGGATGATATATTATATAACTTAGGAGGTGCACTTAATCATAGAGCATATTTTAATAATATTAGCCCAAATAAAAAAAATATACCCATAGGCAAATTAAAAGAAGCGATAGACAAAAAATATGGTTCATACAAAAATTTTAAAGATATTTTTATAAATACAAGTATGAAATTAAAAGGAAGTGGATATACATTTTTAATACTTGATAATAATAATGACTTAAATATAATAAACACATCTAATCAAGATACACCATATAGTTATGGGTATATCCCAATAATTGCACTTGATTTGTGGGAACATGCATATTATTTAAAATATAATGTAAACAAAAAAGAATATATAGATAATTTTTTTGAAATAATTGATTTTGAAATAATAAATAACATTTATGAAAGCAACCTAAAGGCATAAATGTTTTTTTATTTGAAAAAGTAAAAAAGTAAAATACAATACAAATGTAAAATTTAAAAAAAATGATAAAAAAACATTTACAACATTATATATATGTAGTATGATTTATTTGAAAATAGTATGGAGGAAGTAAATATGGAAAAAGATCTTTTAGAAGAATTAGTTGTAGTTAAAAGAAGTGGTCAAAGAGTTAATTTTAATGATACAAAAATTGCTCTTGCTGTAAAGAAGGGTTTTGATAGTGTATATGAAGAATATGATGAGAAACTTGTAAACAAAGTAAAAGAAAAAGTACTAAGTGAAATAAGAAAAAATTATAAAGATAGAAAAACAATCGGAGTAGAAGACATACAAGATATAATAGAAAAAGAATTAAAAATTTTAAAGTATGATGAAGTGTACGAATCATTTAAAAGTTATAGAGAAAGAAGAGCAGCATCAAGAGAGGCATTTGTAGTAAAACAACAACACAAATTTGTAAAAGCAATTGAATCATTGGGACTTAAATCTGCAAATGAAGAAAATGCAAAAAGAGAAAATGCTAATGTTGATGGAGATGGACCAATGGGTACAATGCTTCATTTTGGATCAACTGTATCAAGAGAATTTGCTAAAGCATATTTAATGGATGCAAAATATGCAAGAGCACATGATGAGGGATATATACATATTCACGATCTTGATTTCTGGGCAATGGGAACAACAACATGCACACAAATAGATTTAAATAAATTATTTAAAAATGGATTTTCTACGGGGCATGGTTATCTAAGAACACCTAATAGTATTATGAGTTATGCTGCACTTGCTGCAATTGCAATACAATCAAATCAAAATGAACAACATGGTGGACAAAGTATACCTGCATTTGACTATTATCTAGCACCAGGAGTATTAAAATCATTTAAAAAAGAATTTAAACAAACGTTATATGATTTGCTTGAATTTGAGGGTTTTATTGAATTAATAAACTTTAATAAAATTATTGAAATAATAGATAAACTTGAATCAATAGAATTTGATTTTGGATTATTTAAAGATATATTATATAAAAGTGAAAAATTAAAAGAAATTTTACATAATGCATACAAAAAGGCATTACAAAAAGTAGATAGATATACATACCAAGCAATGGAAGCATTTATCCATAATCTAAATACAATGCATTCAAGAGCAGGAGCACAAGTTCCATTTAGTTCAGTAAACTTTGGAACAGATACATCAAAAGAAGGAAGAATGGTTATAAAAAATTATCTTTTAGCAGTAGATGCAGGATTAGGACATGGTGAAACACCAATATTTCCTATATCTATATTTAAAGTAAAAGAAGGAGTTAATTATTTTGAAGAAGATCCAAACTATGATTTATTTAGATTAGCATGTAAAGTATCTGCAAAAAGATTATTTCCAAACTTTTCGTTCCTTGATTCAACATTTAATAAACCATTCTTAAAAGAAGGAGATTATGATACAGAAGTTGGTTATATGGGTTGTAGAACAAGAGTACTTGCAAATGTATGTGGTCCATCAATAACACCAGGAAGAGGAAATTTAAGTTTCACATCAATTAATTTACCTAGATTAGGAATTAAACATGGTATAGCACTAGGTGAAGAAAAAGCAGATATGAAAGGTTTCTATGAAGAATTAGATAACTTAATGGATTTAGTAAAAGGACAACTATTACAAAGATTTGAATGTCAATGTTCTAAATCAAGAGCAAACTTTAAATTCTTGCTTGGTGCTGGCGTTTGGATAAACAGTGAAAAATTAGAAAACAATAGCAAACTAAGAACAGTTTTAAAACACGGAACATTATCTATTGGTTTTATAGGACTTGCAGAAACATTAAAAGCGCTTATAGGTGAACACCATGGAGAAAGTGAAAAAGCACAAAAATTAGGTGAAGAAATAATAAAACATATGCGAGATAAATGTGATGAATATACAAAAGAATATAACTTGAATTTTACATTACTAGCAACACCAGCAGAAGGACTTAGTGGTAGATTTGTTGCAATGGACAGATCTATATATGGTAAAATAAAAGGTGTAACTGATAGAGATTACTATACTAATTCATTTCATGTACCTGTTTATTACAAAACAACAGTTAAACATAAACTAGAAGTTGAAGGTGTATATCACAAATACACAAATGCAGGACACATTTCATATATTGAACTTGACGGAGATACAGTTAATAATGTAGAGGCATTTGAAAGCGTAGTTAGAATTATGCATGATTCAGATATAGGATATGGTGCAATAAATCACCCAGTAGATAGAGATCCTGTATGTGGATACGTTGGAGTTATAAAAGATGTATGTCCAAGATGTGGAAGACATGAAGGTGAAGGCGTTGAAATGGAAAAAATAAATAATTTAAATTGTGGATGTTAGAAAGGAGTTTAATATGGATAAGGAGACAAAAAAAGTTAAAAAAGTAGGCGAAGGTGTTTCTTTTGAAAGAATAAGAAGAATTACTGGATATTTAGTAGGAACATTAGATAGATTTAATAATGCTAAAAAATCTGAAGTTTCTGATAGAGTTACCCATACAGGTATAAAATAATGAACATAAGATTAGCAGCTGATTTACAAACAGATAGCATAGTTGATGGCCCTGGTCTAAGAGCAGTTATATGGACCCAAGGATGTTCACATAACTGCCCTGGTTGCCAAAATCCAACTACACATGACTTTAATGGTGGTGGTCTAATACCAATTGATATAGTTTGTGATGAAATTAGCAAATTAGAATATCATACAGGTATTACCTTTAGTGGAGGAGATCCAATGTTTCAACCTGAAAGCTGTAATGAAATTGCTAAATTCGCAAAAAAACAAGGATTAGATATATGGGTATATACCGGTTTTACATTTGAAGAATTAATAAAAATGTCAGAAAAAAAAGAAATATATAAAGAGTTTTTAAGTAATATAGATGTACTCGTAGATGGAAAGTTTATTTTAAAACAAAGAGATCTTAATTTACTGTTTAGAGGTTCAAAAAATCAACGACTTATAAATGTAAAAGAAACATTAAAAAAACACGAAATAATAACCCTAGACGAAGAAATCTATTTTGGAGAAACACTAAAAGAAACAGAACCAATATTTATATAAAGATATAGAAATATATCTTTTTATTTTATTGAAAAATGTGATGTTTTGTGGTATTCTTTTATTAGAATAGGAGGAGTTATGAAAAAGTTGTTTAGATGTATTTTTGCACTTTGTTTATTATGCGCTATAGATGTTTATGCTAGTCCTGCAAATGATTCTTTTTTAGATGATAATTTATATAAGTGCATTATTGATTCGTATAATTTGTTAAAAAATGAAAGTAAAGATTATTCGTATTCGATATTAGCAGAGGAATTAAATGAAATTGAAAATTTAGATTGCTCAAAATATAGTGGTAATATTGATGATTTAACTGGATTGAATAAAATGCTTGGATTAAAAACAATTAACCTATCTGGAAATACATTTTTAGGTGGAAGTTCTAATATAAAAGTAGGAGAAAATTCAAAATTAAAAAGCAAAATAACTTTACCTCCTAATTTAAACTTAACAGATATAAAATATGAAATAGTTAATCCTAAAAAAGCAAGTGTTAAAGATGGAGTTGTAACTGGATTATCAAGTGGTTCAACTTATATTATAATGACAGCCAAAATATCAAATAATGAAATAAAAGAAAAATATTTAGTATCTGTTTTAGAAACTAACCCTTTAAAAAAGAGTAATAACGCCAATTTATCTTCTTTAACTTTAACACCTGGTAATATAGAATTTAAAAGTGAATTAAAGAAATATACAACTATTGTTTCAAAGGAAACTACATCTATTGTTATAAAAGCAACTTTAGCGAATAATAAAGCAAGTTTTGTTAGTGGTTATGGCCCTAGAACAGTCAACTTAAATATTGGTTATAATGATGTTTTAATAAAAGTAAAAGCGGAAGATGGTACAATTAATACATATACAATAGGTGTAGTTAGAAGTGATGGGAATAATGCTAATACATATTTATCAGATTTGATTTTATCTGTAGGAAAAATAAATTTTTCGAGAGATGTATTTATATATACATTAACTGTATCATCGGATGTAGATAAAATTGATATTAAACCAGTAACTGAATCATATACATCAAAAGCTGTTGTATCTGATACTAAATTAAAAGAAGGAGAAAACAAAATAACTATAACAGTTACAGCTGAAAATGGTAGTACTAAGAATTATGAATTAATAGTTAATAAAGAAGAGTATGAATCAGAAAAAAATTATTTAAAGGATTTAAAAATTTCAGGTTATGATATAAACTTTTCCAAAAAGAAACAAAACTATGAAATAAAAATTAATAATGAAAGCTCATTAGACATATTAGCAACACCTAATAATAGTACTGCAACTGTAAGTATTACTGGTAATAAAAATTTAAAAAATAATTCAAAAGTAACAATAAAAGTGGTCGATGAAGATAATAAAACAAGAGAGTATATTATAACAATAAAAAAATCATTATTTGAGTCATTAACATATAAAGAATATATTTTATTTACAGAATTTTTAATAATATTTATTTTGATACTAGTAATTATATTTAGACCTAAAAATAATACATTAAATAAAAGTAGAAATGTAGTATATAAACCATCTAATAAGGTTTGTAAAAATTGTGGTACAATTAATAATGCAAATAGCAAAGTATGCTATGTTTGTGGTAAAAGATTTTAAATTGTAAAATTTTAGGGGGCTTTATGGAATTTAATAAAATGATAAAAGAAATATGCGATAAAAATAATATTAAATGCACATTCTTATCTAAAAATTGGGTTATTAAATTAGAAAAAGATGATATGACAAGGTATATAACTGGTAATAAGTTTGATTTAAATGGTCATGCACTTGGTAATATAATGGATGATAAGTATGCGTTTTATGAAGTAATGAAAGATGAAAATATTGATATCATAGAACATAAAATATTGTATAAAAATGATAACAAAAATGAATATGCAAAGGATTGTAATAGTTATGAAGTTGCTTTAAATTACTTCTATAAAAATAATTGCGATATTGTTTTAAAATCAAATTGTGGTGCATGTGGAAATGAAGTTTTTCACATTACTGATGAAAAATCTCTTTATGAAACGTTAGATAATCTCTTTATAAATAATTTTTCTATTAGTATGTGTCCATTTTATAAAATAAAAAATGAATACAGAGTTATTATTTTAGATGATGAAATAAAACTTATATATGGAAAAATAAATCCTAAAGTAATAGGAGATGGTTTTTCAACTTTAAAAGAATTATTAATAAAATTTAATTATAGTTATTACAATAATAAAGCAATTAAAAATGAAAATTATATTCCTTCTAAAGGAGAAGAAATAAATTATGATTTTAGATTTAACCTTTCACAAGGTTCAAAAATATTTTTAGATATAAAAGAAGATATAAAAAAAGAAATAACAGAATTGGCTAAAAAAGTTACAAAAACAACAGGAATAAGATTTAGTAGTATAGATATAGTAGAATTATATGATAGTTCCATATTAGTAATGGAAGCAAATAGTGGAGTTACTATTAATAAAGCATGCAACTTTATTGATGATGGATATGATATTGCATATAAAATATATGAACAAGCAATACAAAAAATGTTTTGGAGGAATTATGAAAGGTAAATTAATAGTAATTGAAGGAACTGATTGTTCAGGAAAAGAAACACAATCAAAAAAACTAATAGAAAATTTAGAAAAAAATAACAAAAAAGTATGCTATTTTTGTTTTCCGAATTATGAATCGCCAACAGGTAAAATAGTAGGTGGACCATATTTAGGTAAAAGTTATATATGCGATGGTTGGTTCAAAGAAAAGGCCCCTAATGTTGATTCAAAAGTTTCTTCCTTATATTTTGCAGCAGATAGAAAATATAATATAAATAAAATTATAGATAAATTAAATGATGGTTATAATGTAATACTAGATAGATATGTATATTCTAATATGGCACATCAAGGAGGAAAATGGAAAACAAAAGAAGAAAGAGATGAGATGTATAATTGGCTTTCTAAACTAGAATTTGATTTATTAGAACTTCCTAAAGCAGATATAAAAGTTTTTTTACATATGCCATATAATGCAATAAATAAACTTAAAGCAGGAAGAATAGAAAAATTAGATCAAAATGAAGAAGATAAAGAACATCTATTAAATGCAGAAAATGCATACAAAGAGATAGCAAAAAAATATAATTTCTACACTATAGAATGTACTGACAACAAAAGAATAAAAACAATAGAAGAAATACAAAATGAGTTATATAATTACATAAAAGATTTGTTATAAATCTTTTTCTTTTAGAAAAAATAAAAAAACTATTGTCTAAACTCATTAAATATGTTATTATTTCTAGTGTTGATGGCGAGATAGCTCAGCTGGCTAGAGCATGCGGTTCATACCCGCAGGGTCGAGGGTTCGAATCCCCCTCTCGCTACCAAAATGAGTTATAATAGATAGAAATATCTATTTTTTTTATATATTTTTAATCTTATTTGATATATCAATATCATCTATCACTGTTTTATTAATAATACGTAGTATAATATTATTAATAAAGATAGTTTGTGGAAAGGATATGAAAAATAAGAAAATTGCTATAATTGTGATAATATTATTGATTTTGTTAATAACTATACCTTTTAAACTAAAAGATGGTGGTACAATTGAATGAAAATCTTTAACTTATTCAATATCAAAAGTTAATAGTATTTATTCAATAGATGATATTCGTATGGGTTATAAAAAAGGAGTTATAATAAAGATATTTAATATTACTGTTTTTAATAATTCAAAATATGATATTTAAAAAGAATTTGTCATTGTTGATAGTAGTAAGAATAACGAAAACTTTGCTTGTGATTCGGATTTAGAAGAAATTTATAAAGATGATGAATATGTTTATTACTTACCTTGTCAAAAATATTAATATATTAAAGTAATTTATGCTTCTAACGAATATCAAGGTTTAGCATTGAATAAAAAAAAGAAAATAAATTTATACTAAAAAAAATTTAAAAAATTTTTATATAAAATTCACGATTTTATTTATGGAAATAAAAATAAAAATATGATACAATGCACAATATAGAGAATTCAGAAATTTTGAAACATGTACATATATGATTATTAATATTATTTTATATTTGAAGTGTAAGAATGGAGGTGACTAATAATTAAATAAAATTTAAAATTTCATTTAATAATATAAAATGATATTGTAATAAAGTTTTTATGCATGTGAAGGAGGATATAATGAAAAAGAAAATAATTATATATAATATTGTACTTTTATTTATATTAACTGCCATATCCATTAACAAGAAAATAATACAAAAAGAACCAACTATCAAACTTAATGGATTACCAGTTTATAGTACTCACGCAGTTTATGCTTTTGATACTAGTACACCAGAAAAAGCATATGGAGCAAGTAGATATGTTTTTATAGCAAAAGTAAACGAAATTATAAAGACTGAATATGTAAATCCAACAGAAATTGAAGTTGGCATTTTTAAAACAAAAACAGTTTATGATCCTGTAACAATTTATAGTATATCTGTTATTAAAAATATTAAAGGAAATTTAATCACAACAGAACCAATCCAAATAAAACAATATGGAGGAATATCTAAAGATAAAAAAAGTTATGTTTTTGATTCCAATAGTAGTTTATTAAACATAAATGGTTATTATATGTTTTTAACAGGTGCTGAAGAGAATGGTGGAATTTTAGAAGCAACTAATCCAAATAGAATGATATTTTTAGGTACAGATTTAGAATTGATTGAAAATATAGAAGCCAAAAATATTGAAAGCAAAGCTATGGAAAGAGGAACTAATGAAGAATTAGTTAAAAAGATTGAATCATATATGTTTGTTGAAAACGAAGAAATACCAACACGTTTTAATGAATCAATGACAATTCCTGTTTTAGATAATATATCAAAATATGATATCAATTACGTTAAATAAAGTCACTAAAATGTGACTTTTTAAATACATATAGTTCTTTTAATTAATTATTGTAAATACATGTTATAATTAATATGAAATAATAAAATGTTAAGAAAAATTGCACAAGTTCCAACTAATATTGATAGAATTTAAATCTTATAAATGTTACCCTTATTTTTGAAAGGAGAAAAAATATGAATTTAGGAAACAAAATAGTTAGTTTAAGAAAGAAAAATAATTTATCACAAGAAGAATTAGCAGAAAAAGTAGGAGTAACAAGGCAAACAATATCAAAATGGGAACTTGAAGAAACTGCTCCTGACATTAATCAAGCAAAAACACTTTCAAAAATATTTAATGTTAGTTTGGATGAATTAACCAACAACAATATTAATAGCATTTTAACAGAAAAAATTAGTAATACAGAAAGATTAGCAGGAATCACTATAAAAATATTAAAAGTTATTGGTGTAGGAATGCTAGCATTTATTATAATTATTATATCGCTTTTTATATTATTAAATATAAAATCTGTATCAAATAAAGATAGGAAAATTACTGGTAAAATGGCGATAAATTGCAAATTAAATAATGAAGAATATTTATATGAAATAGAACACAATAAAAATTATCAAGTTATAAATGCAGGTGGAGATGCATGGATTTCTAATCATATCGATATTGAAAATTACATGGATGCAAATCAAGTTATTGCTCATATTGAGGATTATTTTAAAGATCATAATGGTTCTTGTGATGTAAATTACTCAAAATAAAATATAAAAGTTGGAATAAAAAATATAGCATATTTGACAAATACGTACAAATGTGCTAGTATAACAGACATATTTTTATTTAGGAGGGGTTTGTATGCATAGAGATAGTAAAATTTTTAGGCAATATAAAAGTAAAGAAGGATATAATAAATACATTTCATTTTCATGGGCAACAAAAAGAAAAGAAGGCAATTCTTTTATAGTATTTATGGCTGATGAATTGGCAGCAAAATACAATTTAAGTAGGCTATGTGCTAAAAAGATATATAGTTGTATGATATCTGGAGCAAATTATACAATGGTTGATAATGTAATTGAATATGTGGTAAATATGTTAGCAAGAATTGGTAAGAATCAAGATGAGATAAATGATATTGTTAACACATTCCTAAGATACGGTATACGTTCATCTGTAAAAGAGTTAAATGATTTACTTAGAGTATGCGTAAGTGAAGGTAATGAAATAGAAGAAGTACTTACTGATGATTCTATTACAGCTGGTATGTATGATGAAAACACTTTATATTCATTAATTAAAATTACCAAGAAGGGAAGAAATAAAGTAAATTTAGGAACTTTAGCAAAAGTTAATAGTAAATTAAATGAGGAAACAAAGGAAAAAATAAGAAATATGTATCCTTTAACATCTAAAGCAAGATTTGTTGAACATGTTAAATTCATGCAATACTTAGATAGACGTGTTAAAAGTAGTAAAGAAAACGTTTTATGTAAATAACATAAAATGTTTTTATTTTTATGTTGAAAAACAAAATATTTTTATTGTATAATTAGAGTATAAATATAGGAGGATATATGAAGAAGTATTTTGGTTTAATTGCTTGTTTATTATTAAGTTTATTTGTTTTTACTGGTTGTGAAAAAGTTGAAAATGGTAACTATAAAGAAGGCACTTATTTTGGTGCTTATGAAGATAATTATGGTGGAAGTAAATCTATGGCAACTGCAGTTGTGTATGTTGATCAAAATGGTATGATTAAATCAGTATTTTTAGATACAGTTTATTCAAAAGATTCAGTATTAACAACAAAGAAAACATTAGGTGATGATTATAACATGAAACCAGCCAGTGAAGCTAAAAAAGAATGGTATGAACAAGTAAATTTAATTGAGACAAAAGTTATAGAAAATCAAGACATTTCATTTATTAAATTAAATGAGGATGGCAAAACAGATACTATAGCTGGTGTTACAATGAAAGTTAATGCTTTATATGAAGCACTTAATAATGCACTTACACAAGCAAAGAAATAGAACTTCGGTTCTTTTTTCTTTTATTTATTTTAATATTTTGATATAATATAAATGCTAATGGAGGTATAACATGGGAAAGAAAAAGAAAAGAAAAGAAAAAGATGAAAGTGAAAAAAACTATAGTCCAGAACTAAATGGAATATTATTAATACTCATATCAATTATTGGTTTTGGTAAATTTGGTATAGTAGGTGAAATATTAAGTGGTTTTTCTATATTTTTAGTTGGTAGTTGGTGGGTAATTGTATTATTGCTTACTTTTATAAGTGGTGCATACATGTTAATAAAAAGAGAAAAATTAAATATATTTTCTACTAAACTAATTGGATTATATTTAATTATAATTGGTATCCTAATACTTTCTCATATAAATTATGTTGTAGCAAACAATCTAAATGTTGCATCAACATTAAAAGATACTTTAGATCAACTTATTCTTGCGTTTAAAGGTAGTATAGATGCTAATGGAGGAGGAATAATAGGAGCAGTTTTTTCATTGTTATTTGAAAAACTATTTGCTATAACAGGGACTAAAATAGTATCAATTGCTTTAATTTTATCAGGTGTAATTATTATGTTTAATGTATCAATAATTACATTTATTAAGAATATATTTTCTAAACTTAAAAACTTATCATTTAAAAGAGAGTTCAAAAAACAAGGTATTACTGTTAATGTAGATGAACCAGGAGATTCTGAGGAAATAGAAAACAAAAAGATAATTACAAGTATTTCAGAACTTGATAACAATGAAGAAACTGAAAGTGAAAATGAGAAAACTGATGTAGAGGTAATAAATTATGATAATGTGGTATCAAGTACCTATGTACTTCCAGACTTTAGACAAATATTAAAAAAACCCCCTAAGGTAAATACTAATGAAAATAAAAATGTAATAAAAGACAATGTTACTAAATTAGAAAAAGTATTAAGCGATTTTGACATAGTTGGTAAAGTAGTAGAAATAAATGTAGGACCTTCTGTAACACAATACGAAGTTGAACTTAGAAGTGGTACAAAAGTAAATAAAGTATTAAGTATACAAAGAGAAATAGCACTAGCCCTTGCAGCAAAAGATGTAAGAATACAAGCCCCTATTCCTGGTAAAAGTACAATAGGTATTGAACTTCCAAATAAAACTAATGTAGGAGTATCATTAAGAGAAATTATGGAAGATATACCTAAATCTATGGATAATAGTAAACTAGTTGTTGCATTAGGTAAAAACATAATGGGTAAAACTATGTTCATGGAAATAAATAAAACTCCACATTTATTAGTTGCAGGTGCTACTGGTAGTGGTAAATCAGTATGCATTAATTCAATAATCACAACAATATTGTTAAGAACTAGACCTGATGAAGTAAAAATGGTATTAGTTGATCCAAAAAAGGTTGAAATGAGTATGTATAATGGAGTTCCACATCTACTTATGCCTGTTGTAACAGATCCAAAAAAGGCCTCTATTGCGCTTATGAAGATGGTATCAGAAATGGAAAGACGTTACAATCTATTTGAAGAAACTAGAACAAAAAATATTACAGATTATAATAAATATGTTGATGATAGAACAAAAAATTTAAACGGTCACGCTGAAAAGCTTCCGTATATAGTAATAATAATTGATGAACTTGCTGACTTAATGCTTGTTGCAGCAAAAGAAGTTGAAGATTCAATACTTAGAATTACGCAAATGGCTCGTGCAGCGGGAATACATTTGATTGTAGCAACACAAAGACCATCAACAGATGTAATAACAGGTATAGTAAAAGCAAACATTCCTTCACGTATATCCTTTGCAGTATCATCATCAATTGATTCTAGAACTATACTTGATATGACAGGTGCAGAAAAACTACTTGGAAAAGGTGATATGTTATTTTTACCAATGGGAGAAAATACACCAATAAGAATACAAGGTGCATTTGTATCTGATGATGAGATAAATAAAGTAATTGATTATACTGTTTCACAGCAAAAAGCACAATATGATGAAAAATTTAATACAACAGATTCTGCTACTCAAATGCATAATGACGGAGATAGTGAAGAAGAATATGATGATCCTCTTTACAACGATATAAGAGAATTTGTAATAAGAAGTGGCAAGGCAAGTGCATCATTACTTCAAAGAAAATACAAACTTGGTTATAATAGAGCAGCAAGAATAATGGATTTGCTTGAAGAAAGAGGAATAGTTGGACCTCAAAATGGTTCTAAGCCAAGAGAAGTATTAGTAAAATTAGAAGAAAAAGGAGATGAATAATATATGAGCGGGGATTCTTACTTTTTAATTCTTATTTCAAAAGAAGGAACAAAATATAGAGTTTATTCAAAACCAATTTCGTTAAAAGAAATAGATTTAAGAACTACTAAATACGATAGTAAAAATCAATTAATTAATACAATTAAGAGAAATTGTAATATTGAAGATGAAATTATAGATGTAGAAATTTTAAGACAGCCAAATAAAAAGAAGCAAAAATTTATAAAAGAAGTAGGTCCTTTATATAAAAAAGATAAAAATGTTTTAGATGCCGATATAATTGGTACTGAATTTGAAATAATGGCTCATAATAGAGAGTTCATTTTATGGTTTATTAATAAATATAGTAAAGTTAAAAATTTTGCAGGATATATAAATACAATAGAAAATATGATAATTAATCAAAAAAATTATTTTGAAGAATTACAACATCTAGTAGACATGATATCATCTTCTTATAAGGGATGTAGAAATATCTATTTATATATGCAAAAATATAAAAAACAAAAGGAAAAATCAAAAACATCAAAAATAGAAACATTTTTAACTGATGATGAAATTAAAAAATATGAATTAATGTATTTAAAAGAATATGAAAGAGAACTTTTAGATTTGTCTGATTTTAATCATTATCCTGAATTATCACCTTTTGATGATGTAAAAATAAAATAATATGGAAAAAAATATAGTTAATTTTGAAAAATATCTTAATATTGAAAGGAACTATAGCAATTATACCATAAAGAACTATTTGATAGACATAACTGAATTTATTACATATTGTAATAATTTTAATAAAAACTATTTGAATATTAAATACACTGATATTAAATCATATCTTACTCATCTTTATGAAAAAAAATATAAATCAACAACAATATCAAGAAAAATAAGTGCATTAAGAACATTTTATGCGTTTTTATACGATAAAAATATAGTTGATAAAAATGTATTTGAATATATTACGCTTCCAAAGAAAGAAAAAAGATTACCCAAATATTTAAGCAATGATGATATAGATGAAATATTTAAAATAATAGATATAAGTACACCACTGGGAATAAGAAATAGGTTAATACTAGAATTATTATATGGCTCAGGTCTTAGAGTATCAGAACTTTGCAATATAAAATTATCTGACATTGATTTTTCTAATAAATCAATAAGAATTATTGGTAAAGGAAAAAAAGAAAGAATAGTTTATTATGGAGAACCATGTAAAAGAATAATAGATCTATATTTAAATGGCACAAGAGATGAAATATTAGGTAAAAATAAAAATGAATATTTAATAATTGGAAATAAAAAAAGTAATAAAAGCTTGTCAGTAAGAAGTGTAGAACTTATATTAAATAATATTATAGAATCTACGTCACTGAATAAAAAAGCTAGTCCACATACACTAAGACATACATTTGCGACACACTTATTAAATGATGGATGTGACATTCTAATTGTAAAAGAATTGCTTGGACATTCCTCACTAGATACAACTGGAATTTATACTCATATTAGTAATGAAAGGTTGAGAAAAGTTTATCTTAATAATCATCCACGTGCTAAAAAGTAGTTGCAAAAATTATTTTAGTATGTATAATAAGTGAAAAAGGAGCATGATTATGAAAATTAATAAGAATATTGAAAAATACAAAAATTATGTTAGAGTAGCACTTAAAGACGCTTATGGATTTAATGAAGAAGAAATAAAAGATGCTATGCAAAATATTGAACTTGCAAGAATAGAAGCATTGGCTAGAGGAGCAGATGAAAATATGACTTTTGCCATAATAAGAAAGGCCGTTTTCTCATTCGTTTCTAGTAGAAATAAAGAAAGATCTGAATTGTTAAATAAAGGAAATGTAGAAGATGTAGAGGATGTAAAACAAGATAGTACAGTTTACGATATTGTGTTAAATGCATTTGATAACTTAAATAAAAAACAAAAGGGTTCATTCTTTTGTGGGCTTTTAAAATCACCTACAGAAAAAGAAGCAATTTTAGAATATGCTGATACTGTAGATAAACTTGCAGAAAAAATTGCAGAAAAAAATCCAGATCTTGCTGATTCTGTATATAAGGAATTATATGATAGAGTCGTAATCACAAAAACAAGATAATAAAATATTAAAATATTAAAAATAATCTATATATTATTGATAGGTTATTTTTTTTTTGATATACTAAAATGGTCAGGATGAAAGGAGCACAATATGGCAAAATATGTATATGCCTTTAACGAAGGTAAAAAAGAAATGAAAAATTTATTAGGTGGAAAAGGAGCAAACCTAGCCGAAATGACTAATATAGGTATGCCTGTTCCAAATGGTTTTACTATTACAACAGAAGCATGTACAAAATACTATGAAGATGGTAAGACTATATCTCATGAAATAGAGGAAGAAATATTTTCAAAACTAGAAGAATTAGAGAACAAAACTGGTAAAAAAATAGGTGATATGAATAATCCATTACTAGTTAGCGTTAGAAGTGGTGCAAGAGCAAGTATGCCAGGTATGATGGATACTGTACTTAATTTAGGACTTAATGATAAAGTTGCAGAAGGATTTGCAAATGCAACAAATAATAAAAGATTTGCATACGATTCATATAGAAGATTTATTCAAATGTTTGCAGATGTTGTAAAAGGTTATCCTAAATCTTCATTTGAAAGATATTTTGATAAAATAAAAGAAGAAAAAGGAGTAAAAAACGATTTAGAATTAACTGCTGATGACATGGTAGAAGTTACTATGAAATTTAAAGAAAATTATAAAGAATTAGCAGGAGAAGAGTTTCCACAAGATCCAAAAGTACAATTGTTAGAAGCCGTAAAAGCAGTATTTAGATCTTGGATGAATGAAAGAGCAATTGTATATAGAAGATTAAATGATATACCAAGTGATTGGGGAACAGCTGTAAATGTTCAAGAAATGGTATATGGTAATCGTGGAAACGATTGTGGTACAGGTGTTGCATTTACAAGAAATCCAGCAACTGGTGAAAAAAAACTATATGGAGAATATTTAATAAATGCTCAAGGAGAAGATGTTGTTGCTGGTATTAGAACACCAGAACCAATATCAAAACTTGAAAGTGATATGCCAGAGGTATACAATCAATTTGTAAAAATCGCAAACATGTTAGAAAATCACTATAAAGACATGCAAGATATGGAATTTACAATTGAAAATGGTAAATTATTTATGCTTCAAACTAGAAATGGTAAAAGAACTGCACAAGCCGCTTTAAAAATAGCTGTTGATTTAGTAAGTGAAGGTATGATTACAAAAGAAGAAGCACTTCTTAAAGTAGAACCAAAACAATTAGATCAACTATTACATAAAACATTTGATTCTGAAGCATTAAAAAATGGTAAAGTTATTGCAAAAGGTTTAGCCGCATCTCCAGGTGCTGCTACTGGTAGAATTTATTTTACTGCAAAAGATGTAGTAAACGCAAAAGAAAATGGAGTTAAAGATACACTTTTAGTAAGATTAGAAACTAGTCCAGAAGATATTGAAGGTATGAACTCTGCAAATGGTATTTTAACTGTAAGAGGTGGAATGACAAGCCATGCTGCTGTAGTTGCAAGAGGTATGGGAAGATGTTGTGTATGCGGTTGTGGAGAATTAATAATTAATGAAGACAATAAAACAATAACTACAAAAGATGGAACTGTATATAAAGAAGGAGATTACATGAGTTTAGATGGATCTACTGGTAATGTATATGGTGAAGAAATTAAAACTGTAGAACCAGAAATAAGTGGAGATTTTGAAACATTTATGAATTGGGCTGATGCTGTACGTAAATTAAAAGTAAGAACAAATGCAGATACACCAAGAGATGCAAAGCAAGCAAGAAAGTTTGGTGCAGAAGGTATTGGTTTATGTAGAACTGAGCATATGTTCTTCGAAGAAGATAGAATCTTCAACTTTAGAAAGATGATTGCAGCAGAAACAGTTTCCCAAAGAGAAGAGGCATTAGAAAAAATACTTCCATATCAAAGAGGAGATTTTGAAGAATTATTTAGAGCAATGGCTCCATATTCAGTTACAATCCGTTATTTAGATCCACCACTACACGAATTTTTACCACATACAGATGAAGAAATTAAGCCACTTGCAGAAAGCTTAGGAATGACTTTTGAAGCATTAAAAGAAAGAGTTGAGTCACTAAAAGAATTCAATCCAATGATGGGTCATAGAGGATGTAGATTAGCTGTTACATATCCAGAAATAGCAAAAATGCAAACAAAAGCAGTAATAGAAGCTGCAATAAATGTAAACAAAGAGGGATTAAATGTAGAACCAGAAATAATGATTCCATTAGTAGGTGAAGTAAAAGAACTAAAATATGTAAAAAATATAGTATGTGAAACTGCTGATGAAATAATTAAAAATAGTGGTGTAAATTTAAAATATAAAGTAGGTACAATGATAGAAATTCCAAGAGCTGCATTAACAGCAGATGAAATAGCAAAAGAAGCAGAATTCTTCTCATTTGGTACAAACGATTTAACACAAATGACTTATGGATTCAGTCGTGATGATGCTTCTAAATTCTTAAAAGATTACTATGACAAACAAATTTTCGAATCAGATCCATTTGCTAAATTAGACCAAGTAGGCGTTGGCAAATTAGTTAAAATGGCAGTTGAATTAGGAAAACAAACAAGACCTGATATTCATCTTGGAATATGTGGAGAACATGGTGGGGAACCATCATCAGTTGAATTCTGTCATAAAGTAGGACTTGATTATGTATCTTGTTCACCATTTAGAGTACCACTTGCAAGATTAGCATCTGCACAAGCTGCTATCAAATCAGAAACACAAAAATAATGTTAAACACATTCTGATAAGAATGATACAATAAAATTAAAGATTATTGAAATACAACATGAAGATAAATTAATTGTAAAGTAATTTTGTTATTTTATGTGGCATTAGTTTAAAACAATATTATTTTGATATACTAATTAGTGAAATTTTCATAAAATATAGTATATTTACTTCCCAATAACTAGTGATTAATAAATGATCCTAGTTGGAAATAAAAAAAACTTCATCGCAATGATGGAGTTTTTTATTATACATAAAAAAAACTCTACAAATAATAGAGAAAAGTTCATTAATAAATATGATAAAATATATTCGTAGGAGGTTTCTATGGATAATTTAGGCAATAAAATAAAAAAAGAAAGAATAAAAAATAATCTTAAACAAAGTGAATTAGCAAAAATTTTATGTGTATCCGAGAAAACTATTTCTAGTTGGGAAAATAATCGAACTTTACCGGATTTAAATATGATATATAAAATATCTGATTATTTTAAAAAAAGTTTCTATTATTTAATAAACGATGAATTTTATGAAGGAGATACAAATGAAATAGAAATAAAATTAAAAATTGACAACAAAGAATATAATCGAATTTTTAATTTAATAAGTAAAAATTCAAATGCAAAAAAAATAACCAAACAAATTGATACTTATTATAGTTTTATTGATAATAATTGGTTAAGAACAAGAAATGAAAATGGAAAATATATATTTAGTTATAAGAAAAAAATTGATAAAAATCATTATGAAAAATATGATATATTAGTAGATAATATAGTAAATTTAAATAAAATTTTATCAGAATTTGGAGTTAGAGAAATTGGAATAATAGAAAAAAATAGAACTAGTTATATATATAAAAATAAGTACGAGTTTTCCTTTGATAATGTTAAAGATATAGGATTATTTATAGAAATTGAAAACATAAATAAAAGTGGTGACTATAAAAAGGATGTTTATGATTTATTAAACATTATAAAATCTTTAAATATAGATTTAAATACAATTGATAGGAGGAAATATATTAATATTTATGAAAAAAAGCGAACTGATTAAATTAAGAAAAATGTTAAAAGATGAGGTAGAAAGAAGAAATAAGATTAAAGAATTGTTAAGCAATGATTCGGTGAAGGAATTTCTAAATTTATGCAAATTAGATGCTGGTTTATCTTCAGTAGATAATGAATGGCAGTTAGTAAAAGATTTACTTAAAAATTTTGAGATTACATCTTCAAATGGAATTCTAGTATGTACAGGTTGTTATTGCCTTACAAGAGATGTTTATAGCAACTATGATTATAAGTTATCTTTTAATGAATATGATGATTCTTTAGTAGCTTCAATTGATACTGTAGATATTGAAACTGGTGTTAAATATCGTCCGTATTATGATAAATATTTCGAAAACAAATATGGGTCTTCTTATGAAGAAACTTTGAATGATTATTGTTTTTACAATCATAAAACATCAACAGAAAAACTAAAAAAGAAGGGATATACTATATTAAATCCATATAATTTTTCTACTATAGATGATAATGGTTTAAATGATATTAGAAAAGATTTCTTTATGACATCTATTAAAGATAGCCAATCAAGTGCAAAAAAATTAATACTTTCTAAATACTCTTTATTAAAATAATATTAAAATGTAATGACAATTCAAAAAACAGAATTTCTTTACTTATTAAAGTAACATTTATATATAATATTAGATTTGTGTTATAATTAAATTGGTGGTAGTATGTTATTTAAAACAGATAACGAAAATTATGAAATAATAATTATTAAAAAAAATAATAAAAATACTTATATTAGAGTCAAAGAAGATTTAAAGATATATATCACTACAAATAAATTTGCAAGAGATAAAGATATTGAAAAACTTATTATAGCCAATTATGATTCAATTAAAGATTGCTTAGAAAAAATGAAAAGAAAAAAACAAAAAAATGATAAAAATTTTATTTTAGGAAAAGAAGTTGATATTATAAAATTATCTAATCAAACTCATCCAGAATTATATGGTAATAAATTTTATATAAAAGATAATAATATTGATAAATATTTAAAAGAATTTGCAGTTGATATATATGAAAAAAGAGTAAAAGAAATATATAATATGTTTTCTGAATCTATTCCATATCCTAATATAAAAATTAGAAAAATGAGTACCAGATGGGGTGTATGTAATAAAAAAAACAAAACTATTACGCTTAATTTAGAACTTATAAAAAAAGATATTAAATACTTAGATTATGTAATAGTACATGAATTATGCCATTTTATACATTTTGATCATTCAAAAGAATTTTGGAATTTAGTATCTAAATATTGTCCAAATTATAAACAATTAAGAAAGGAAATGAGAGATGATAATTAGTAGTGTTGAAAACAAAAAAATTAAGGAAATCATTAAATTAAAAAACAAAAAATATAGAGATGAATATAAAATGTTTATTGTCGAAGGTGAGCATTTAGTAAAAGAGGCCTACAAAAATAATTGTTTAATAGAAGTATTTTCACTAGAACAAAGTGGATATGAAAATGAAACAATTGTTACACCAAATGTAATGAAAAAAATCGCTTCATTAGCTTCCTCACCAAGTATAATAGGAATATGTAAAATGAAAGAAAACGATATAATTGTAGGTGATAAAATACTTATACTCGATAATATTCAAAATCCAGGTAATCTAGGGACAATTATAAGAAGTGCAGTTGCATTTAATATTGATACAATTGTTTTAAGTACAGATACAGTATCTTTATATAATGAAAAAACTATAAGAGCAACCCAAGGTATGTTATTTTATGCAAATGTAATAACAAAAAATTTAAAAGAATTTATTCCACTTTTAAAAAACAATGGATATAAAATATATACTACTAATGTTAATAATGGAATAAGTATAAAAAGTGCTAAATTTTATAATAAATGTGCTATAATAATGGGAAATGAGGGTAATGGCGTAAGTAGTTATATAAATGATTTGTGTGATGGAGCTATTTACATACCGATGAATAAAAGCTGTGAAAGTTTAAATGTTGGTGTTGCAACTAGTATAATTTTGTATGAAATGAGTAGGTGAATATGCTTAAAATAGGAAAATTTGTAAATACACATGGTATAAAAGGTGAGATAAGAATAAAAAGTGATTTTAGTAGAAAAGATTTGATATTTAAAAAGGGAAATTATATATATATTAATAACAAGAAATTTTTAATCAAAAGTTATAGAGTTCATAAAAATTATGACATGCTAACTTTTGATGGAATTAACAATATTAATGAAATATTACCATTCAAAGGTAATTTAGTATATATTGATCCTAATGATATACACGAATTTATTATAGAAGATTTAATTAAATATAACATAAAGATAAAAAATGATATTTATAGTGTTAAAGAAGTGTTAAAGAATAATGGAAAAATACTTATACGTCTTTCAAACAATAAATTAGTGCCATATGAAGATGTATTTATTGTAAATAAGGATGAAGAATCAAAAACAATTACTATGAATTATCCAATTGATATATAGAGGTGAATAAAATGAAAATTGATATTTTAACTTTATTTCCAGAAATGTTTGATGGCTTTTTAAACACATCAATAATTAAAAGTGCAATTAATAGAAATTTGGTATCCATTAATACGATTAACATAAGAGATTATTCTCTTGATAAACATAAGAAAGTTGATGATACACCTTATGGTGGAGGTAGTGGAATGGTTTTAATGTGTCAACCAGTATTTGATGCAATAAAAAGTGTTAGAAAAACAAATTCCAAAGTAATTTTACTTACACCTCAAGGAGTGAAATTTAATCAAAAAATTGCCTATTCACTTAGTGAGGAAGAACATCTAGTACTAGTATGTGGACACTATGAAGGATTCGATGAAAGAATTAGAAGTGTATGTGATATGGAAATTAGTATAGGAGATTATGTATTGACAGGCGGAGAATTACCAAGCATGATAGTAAGTGATGCAGTAACAAGATTAGTTGATGGAGTTATAGAAACTGGTTCACACAAAAACGATTCGTTTAATAACGATAAATTGGATTATCCTACTTATACAAAACCAAGAGAATATGATGGTATGAAGGTACCTGATGTATTACTAAGTGGTGATCATAAAAAAATTGAAGAGTGGAGAAAAACAGAAAGCATTAAAAGAACAAAAGAAAGAAGACCTGATTTAATATATAAATATACTTTAATAAAAAGTACATTAACAGGAAAAATAAAAATGGATGAACTAAACGGTTACTCATTAAATCCAAAAAATAACGCAAAAAGAACTGATGTAATAAGCATTAAAAATCTTCAAATAACAGACACAAAGTTAACTGAAAATATGGTCAAAAAAAATATAGAAAGAAAACTACAGCATTTACTTATGCTTGTTATGAAAGTACTAGATACTGATAGTGATGATGATGATTTATTAGTATTAGATGAAGCAGATAGAATAAAAGCACTATTAAATAATGAATATTCTAAAATATTAGGTGAAGATTATAAAAGAAGTGCTAAGAAAAAAATAGATTATATTATTTTAGAATTTAAGCAAAGAAAAAAGGCAATATCATTTACGTCAATTGAAAAATCCAGTAAAAGTAGGTAAATTTTAAGTTTATATTGCATATTTTTAAATTATATGTTAGAATTAATTTCGTGAAAACGTTAATCCGATGTATTTTTATATGATTAATGATAAGAAATGGAGTGATAGAATGAATATTATCGATAAGATAACTGCTAAACAAATCAGAACTGATATTCCTGAGTTTAGAGTTGGAGATACTGTTAAAGTTGATGTGAAGATAATAGAAGGTAAAAGAGAAAGAATTCAAAGTTTTGAAGGTATAGTTATTTCTCGTAAAAATTCCGGTATAAGTGAAACATTCACTGTAAGAAAAAAATCATCAGGAATTGGTGTTGAAAGAACTTTCCCAATTAACTCACCTAAAATTGCAGCAATCACAGTAACTCGTAAGGGATTAGCAAGAAGAGCTAAGTTATATTATGCTAGAGATTTAGTTGGTCAATTTAAATTAAAAGAAAGAAATTAATAAGACATAAAACATGTCTTATTTTTGGTAAATTTATATGAAAAATAGTATATTAAAAGAATGTTTACAATATTTCTTAATTATCATTTTTGTTCTACTTTTTAGAACATTCCTTTATTCTCCAATAAGAGTAACAGGAGATTCTATGGTGCCTACTTTATTAGATGGAGATATAATGATTTTAGATAAAATTGGTTATAGAATAAATGGATTAAAAAGATTTGATATTGTAGTAATCAAATATAATAATGAAAAAATAATAAAACGTGTTATTGGGCTTCCCGGAGATTATATAGAATACAAAGATAACATTTTATACGTAAATGGAAAAGAAATAAAAGAAGAATATAAAAGAGATATTACAAACAATTTTAGTTTAAAAGATTTAGGATATGAAAAAATACCAGAAAATAAATACTTAGTATTAGGGGACAATAGAAGTATATCCAAGGATAGTAGAATAATTGGTTTAATTGATAAAGAAGATATTGAAGGTTATACAGGAATTATTGTCTTTCCATTTAAAAGAATTGGGAATGTGATAGAGTAGATGAAAATCTACTTTTCTTATTTATAAATAACAAAATTAAGCAAAAATGTTGACGAACATTTGTTTGCGTGGTAAAATTAAAGCATATAAGTTATAATAAGATATAAGAAAGTAGGTGTATTTTAATGAACATTAAAGAAAAAGCAAAAGAATTCGCTATTTTAGCTCATAAAGGTCAAGTAAGAAAAAGTGACAAAGAAAAGCCAATGATTATTCATCCCATAAACGTTGGTTTAATTTTAGAAGAATATGAATTTGATGATAATGTCGTTGCGTCTGGTTACTTGCATGATGTAATAGAAGATACAAAGTATAGTGAAGAAGATATTTTAAAACTATTTAATGAAGATATTACATCATTAGTCGTTTCAGCATCAGAAATGGATAAAACTCTATCTTGGGAAGAAAGAAAGCAGCATACGATAGATAGCATAAAAAATTTAGATTTAAGGCATAAAGCAATTATATGTGCTGACAAAATTAGCAATTTAGAAGATTTAATTATACTAAAAGAAATAAATGGAAAATTAGATTTTAGTAATTTTAATAGAAATTTTGATTCACAAAAATGGTATTATGAAAATATATACAAAAGTTTAATAAATAACGTTAATGAAACTGTACCAATGTATGAAAGATTAAAATATTTGTATGAATATCTATTCTATGACAAAAAAGACGATGAATACTTAAAAAATGTAATTTTTAAAGATAATATATCTGAATATGATAAATTATTAAAAATAAAATATAAAGTAAAAGAACTAGTTAAATTAAATTCAGTAATGCAAAATAAAAAACCATTTGTAATCGAATTTACGGGAACACCAAGAACTGGTAAAACAACAATTATAAATAATTTATATGATCTATTTACAAAAGCCGGTATAAAAGTTTCTATGTTAGAAGAATTTACTACTTCTAAAAAATACAAAAAAGAGATAAAACCTAATTTAAAAAATCAATATAAAAAAATTGTTAATTTTGAAATACCTAGATATGTAAAAGAAGAACTAGAATGTGAAATAAAAAAAGAGAATGATATTATTTTAATTGATAGATCATTATTTGATAGGTTAATATGGGTTGATAGGTTACATTTAAAAGGAGAACTTAAAAAAGAAGAATATGAAGAATATAAAAAAGAATATGTTCCAATGATTAAAAATAAAATCGATATCATTATTGGAACATACACAGATGCCACTACAGCAATAAAAAGAGATTATAAAGCTTATTTATCTCTAGAAAAAAGAAGTTTTTTAAACGAAGAAAACGTAAACGAGTATAACACTTCTTTAATTAACATTGAAAAACTATCTAAAAAAGAGAACATTAATTTTTATTTATTTGATACAACAAATAAATCTCAAAGAGAGTGTACTATTGATATTACTAATAAAATCCTTGATTGTATAAAAACTAAATATATTGATGAATTAAAAAAAGAATATTCATAATATTAAGTACTTAAACTTTAAATTCTCCAATAAAAAATATTGACCGTATTAATTTTCAAGTAGTATAATACGTTGTATTAATTGGAGGGTTAATATGAAATTAAAAACACAAGAAGATATAAGAAGAATAGAAATAATATGTCTAATGATCTTAAGTATTTTAAAGGATAAAAATATTCCAGTAGGAATAGATATTAAAGTTTTATATATGATTGTATCAACAATATATGATATAGATTTATTAACCGTAAATTATACGCAAAGAAAGACAGAAGAATATAAGGAGTTAAAGCAAATGTACGATGAAATAATAAATAACACATCATCTATGCTAAAAGAATTAAATATAAATGATCCCGTAACATTATTTGCAACTTACGTATATTTATATAGATCTGGATATCTATCACATAATCATTCATTCATATATAGTAGCGATATGAAAGATTTTGCTTTATTAAACGGAATTGATGTAATAAGAGGAAAAGGAGTTTGCAGATCAATATCTAGTTTGTTTACAGATTTAAGTATAAAACAAGGTTACACCGCATCAAACCTATTAGTAAATGATAGAACAGGTGCTTGTGGTAATTTACAAAAACTATCCCCAATAGAATTAAATTCAGATGATGAAGGTAAAAAATTTGCTGAAATAGTTAGCAAAATTACTGATTTCATAGCACTGCCAAACCATTTAATAACATTAGTAAAAGAAGATAACACAAGTTACATATTTGATCCAACTAATGATGGATACCTCTTATATGATATTAAAAACAAAATTGTAATTCCTAACAGACAAGAATTATTTATTACTAACTCACTATTATTAAAAACAATACAAAAAGGACTTGGTATGCTAAATGCATTAAGTAATAAAGAAATAAAACAGGGTTTTGAATGTCCTAGTGTAGATGAAAACACTTATAGAAAAAAATATATAAAAGCACTAGAATTATGCAAAAATAATTTATTACTATTTGAAAAATTATATAATGATAATTGTAATTTATATAAAGATATATATACATTAAGTAAAGAACAAAGTGGATTAATCAATAGAATTATTCCAATTATCCCCAAAAGAAGTAAAACAAAGACATGTAATGACAATAAAAGGTTGGATAAATGTAACTAACGATTTATTAAAGTTTAGAAGAGAAGAAGCATTAAATAATAGTGGCGATATATCCCATAAAGAATTAGAGTTATACAAAATTAAAAATATATATCTTCAATGGATGAATTCTATAATAAATATCTAAATGAAAATAAAGGTTATATTTTATTAACATTAGGAATGTAACCTGAGGAAATAAGAAATAATAATAGTCAAGAAAGTTTTTCAAAAGTTTACATTTCGTGTTTGATTATGATTTATTTAAACCCACTAACAACTCCTTATAAATAAAGGACTTCCTCGATTTTATATCTTGCACGATTTTATCAAAAAACGGTTAAATTAACAAAAAAATGATCAAAATATAGTAATTTTGATATTATTTAAACTAGGAATTAGAGAGGTGATTACGACATTTAACCCCCATAATTAGAATAAGAAAGAAGGTGTGGTAATTGAATAACAAATTAGAAACAATTTCAAATTTATTTGAAGATAAAGAGATAAGAAGTATTTGGGACAGTGAAAATGAAGAATATTATTTTAGTGTAGTTGATATTATTGGTGCATTAACTAATGCTAATATTCCGAGAAATTATTGGAGTGATTTAAAAAGAAAACTTTCAGTTGAAGGAAGTCAGTTGCACGAAAATATCGTGCAACTCAAAATGAAATCAAAAAAAGATGGGAAAAGCTATTTAACAGATACTTTAGATACAAAAGGAGTTTTAAGACTTATTGAATCAGTTCCTAGTCCAAAAGCAGAACCTTTTAAATTATGGTTAGCAAATCTTGGTAATGAAAGAATAGATGAAGTATTTGATCCTGAAATTGCAATAAATCGTGCAGTAAATTATTATCGTAATAAAGGTTATACAGATGAATGGATTAAAGCTAGATTAACAGGAATTGTAGATAGATTTAAACTTACGGATATTTGGAAGGAAGGTGGCATAACCAAACCAATGGAATATGCAATGCTAACCAATGAAATCTACAAAGGTTGGTCTGGAATGAAAGCTAGTGAATATAAAGAGTTAAAAGGTCTTCGAAAAGAGTCGTTAAGAGACAATATGACGGATATAGAAGTTGCTCTTACAAACATAGGAGAGATTGCAACAAGAGACATATCAAGAGGAGAACACCCACAAGGATTAAAAGAAAATTTAAATGTAGCCAAAAGAGGTGGAGGAGTAGCAAAAGGAGCTAGAGATTTATATGAAAAGGAAACAAAAAAATCTGCAATTTCTAAAGACAATGCACTGAATTATCAATATGTTGATGAACAACCCAAAATAGAAAGTAATGACTATGGTGAATTATAAAGTTGGCTCTTATATAAGACTTTCTAGAGATGAAAGCTATAGTAATTCTGATAGTATAGATAATCAAATAAAAATGACTGATTTTTATTGCGAAGAAAATAAATTAGAAGTAATTAATAAGTACATTGATAATGGTTATAGTGGAACAACTTTTGATAGACCTGCTTTTTATTTTAATTTTATTGTTCAGAAACTTACTATGCAAGCAAGTATAAAATATCCAATTTTAAATTAATATGTAAAATCAGATTTGATGTCTGTTTTTTTATTTGGTAATGGACTAAATTAATAATATGTGGTATCCTATTATTATAGGAGGATAGAATGGAAAGAGTAAAACACTTTTTAGGGATTTTGGTTGCTATTTTATTTTTGCCGACAATAGTATTTGCTGATGAATCTTATATAACTTACAGCGATATTAAGTGTAATGGGCAAAGTGCTTCGGAACAATCAGGAGGTACTAATATTAGTCAGTATATTGAATATTCAATGAATGGTCAAGAGGGCAGCAAGTATTCATTTGTTATTACTGGTTTTAATCTTAATGCTGATGAAGAGTATACTTACACATTAACATCAGACTTTAAGAATTTTAAGAAAACTTATACTGGTGCAGAGCTTATGGCTGGTGTAACAATTAGTGGTGAAGATGGCAACAGTATGATGGAAAGCAAACTAGTGGATGCTTATAATAAGTCATTAAGAAATATGTATAGTAAATATACAACAGATGATAGGGATATTTATTTTGATATTACAAGATTAAATTTTAACAGGAACTTTGATTTTACTGAAATGGATGTAATATATAATTCTATGCTTAAAGATGGTAAAGTAAAAGTTGCTAGTGTTGATCCACTAGATGATTCTGTGTTTGCTGATACAGCAATTATTGCAGCTTTGAGTAAATATGATACTGATAAATATCGTATTGTTGGTGGATGCGATGAGAAAAATAAATGCATGATTTATATCTCTGATAAGGTAAAAACTTATAAATATAAGGCTTACGAAACTACTTTTGAATATGTAACACCTAATTCAAAAATAAAAAATAGATTAGATGGTTATGCTAAGACGTTTGTAGTTGATAATCAAAATATTGAAGAACATTTATTTTTGATGGAAGATTTAGAAACAATTAATTATAAATATGCTTTTCCTAGTTTTGGAGAGTGGATTGATTCAATTAATGCAATAATTAATTATTCTTCTGAATTTCAAAATAAGATTGGATATATGAATATTGGAACTAAGTTAGACACAAGAGCTGGATGGGATGATCAATTTACAAGTGGTTGTTTTGGTTTCTTAAATCTATTATTTGATGGAGTTATATATTCTTATGTTAATACCACTGGTGTAAAACAAAATAACGTTTTATATGTACCAGATGAAACCGAAAATACTAGAGAAGCTTATATTAAAGCGGCTTTAGATAGAGTTAATAAATATATTCCAAAAGCAAATGTAAAAATAGAATATGCTGGACAAATTGCTGATATTAATGATTTTGGAATATTATCTTTAAAAGATATAGTTGATGTTAATAAAACACTTGGTGAATACTATAAAGTTACTATTGGTGAAGAAGAATATTATTATTTTATTGCTAAGGATTCATCAAAAATGAGAACACCTGTAATGAATACAGTAGATGCTTTAACTGATATTTCAATTAAAACTGATTCTTCAGAAGTGCCACTAGATTCTAAAATTAATACGGTAGTTATTGATACTAAGAGTGATGAATATAAAGAGTTCTTAAAGAAAGCAAATATTAATAATGGTTTAGTAGTAGATTTAAAATTATTTTCTGATTCAATAAATAAAAATATTTCTAAATTAGAAAATGGTGTATTTAAGGTTTATGTACCTCTTAATGATGAACTTAGAAAATTAGATTTAACTGCTTATTATGTTAAAGATAATGGTGAGATAGAGAAACATGATGTAAAAATAGAAGGTGATTATTTAGTATTTGAAACTGATCATTTTAGTACGTATGTTATTGGTGGTAATAAGTTGGAAAATCCTGCTACATTAGATAATGTTAGTACTTGGATTATTACTACAGGTGTGTCATTATTAGTATTTGCTGGAGCAGTACTTTATAAAAGAAAATTTAATAACTAGATAGGCGTAAATGTCTATCTTTTTTTATTATTTAATGATGGAATATTATTAGAGTAGAGGGAAAGGTTGTAAATTATGAAATATTATAAGAATTTAATTGAAAGAAAAAAGTATTCAGTAATAACTATATCTATTTGTACAGTTTTAGTGGGAATATTTGTGTGCTATTTAAGTGTTAAGGATGAGTTTGATAGAGGACTTGCACTTTCAAAGACTTGGTATTTAAATGATGGATACGGAATTATAAGTGTTGTTGCTGCGAGTAATATGGGAATGGTTTTGTGTGTGGTACTTCTTGCTTATATTGGATTTTGGACCTACTAAATTATTTTTTAGAGATAAGAATAAAAAGTTAATAACAGTAACTAGAGGTTATCAAATTTATTATTATGTAGTTTATTATAAGGTACCTAAAGAGGTATGTGGATATAGATAGTATTGATATAAAAAGATTCAGTAAGAAAAGGAGGATTTGCACCTTGGAGTTTTCAAAAGAAGTCAATTTCTTCAGATGAACTTAGTGATAATCAATACTATAAGGATGATGAATGATGATAAATGTATTATTAGTTAATTTTTCATAAGAGGTAGCAATATTTCTATATTATAATTCTATAGAAATTATGACTTTAAAAATTAAATTTGAGTGTGGGAACAGGTGAGAGGGAGTTAATACTTTCTACACCTTTTTTTATTTTATTTTTAGAAGAGCAAGAAATATTTTTTTAAAATTTGATACACATTCATCAAGTACATTCCTGTTAGAGATAGTACATTATTAAAGATACTCCTGCACATCCACAGACACAAGTAATGGGTGTAGCCCAGAGAGAATATCGGTGAAACGGAAGTTTTGTGATACTGAGTTAGCAATTCAATATTTTGATGAAATTCCGGAATGCGAAGATAAATATTTTGAAGCACTTGACTTTATTAAAAGACAAAACAATGATATAATATCATTTAGTTAAAGGGCGTAATTAGAAAGTATTTTTTTAAAATGAAACTAAATAGAAAGAAGTGATTAAAATGGATATTTATCAAAAAAAGAGAAATGAGAAAGAATAAAAATATTTGAAATGATGAAAGAAGAGTTTAATATAATAGTAGGTGAATAATGGATCAGAAATTAATATATAAAAGTAATAATAAGAATTTAGTTGGTATATTAAATAGAGTAAATGATAGTGATGAAATAGTTGTAATATGTCATGCAAGAACTAGTTCTAAAGATTCTAGACCGACAACAAGGTTATCTGAATCAATGAGTATTTTAGGATTAAATAATTTTAGGTTTGATTTTGTAGCATGCGGTGAATCAGATGGTAGTAATATTGATTATAATGTGTCAAATATGATTTGCAATTTAAATGATACGTTAGATTACCTGAAATCAAAAGGTTATAATCATTTTATACTAATTGGTTGTAGCATGGGTGCAAGAATAGTATCTCTTGTTAATCATGAAAAATTTAACATAAAAAAAATAGTACTATGGTATGGAGCTCTTGATTATGGTAGAGGAATACTTAATTTACCTGGAAAAAAAGAGAAAATTGCCAGGAAGCAAGGATTTTATCAAGGTGAACATGGTTGGAAATTTCCTTATGAATACTTTAAAGATGAAAGAAAATATAAGGCTTATAAAAATTTATATCATTGGAATGTTTCAAAATTATTTGTGCATGGTACAAGTGACCCTTATGTAAATGTAAGTAGTTCTATAAAGATATCAAAGAAATCATTAAATAGTAAACTTGTTTTAATTAAAAATGGTGATCATGGATTTCATAATATAGATAATATGAATGAGGCAATAAAAGAAACAGAAAAATTTATTTTAAAATAGAAACTGGAGTGTGATTTTAATGACAACAATATATTTAGTTAGGCATTCTATTCCCTTTAAAGAACATGGAGGTATTGAAAAAACGACTGATAGTATTCTTTTAGCAAATATAAATCTCCATTGTCAGTTCCAAGAGAACATTTAGCAGAACATTTAAGTTTAAATCATGAATTTGATGATATAGATGCTGTTTGGGCTAGTAGTTATGTAAGAACAATGTCCACAGCAAAATATTTTGATTATAGGAATAACTTAAAAGTAAATGTTGATGAAGGATTAAATGAGAGAATTTATGGAATAAAATCATGGGATGAGTTACCAACTGATTTTGAAGAACATCAGTTTTTAGATGAAGATTATAAATTAAATAATGGTGAATCCAGAAAAGAAGTAACTGAGAGATTATATACTGCTTTTAAAGAAATACTTGGTAGTAATAGAAATAAAACGATCGTAATAGTAGGGCATTCTACTGCTGCAGCATTTCTATTAAGCAAATGGTGTGATGTTTATTATAATAAACCATATAAATTTAATAACAAAGTATTCTTTGATGGTAAATGGGATTACTGTGAGACATTTAAATTAGAATTTGATGATAATGATAACCTGAATAATGTTGAAAACATATCCGAAAAGGTAAAAGTATTTTAAGAAAAGAAGAGTAAGATGATAAAGGATATAATTTTTGATTTAGGAAATGTTTTACTTTTTGATAATCCATCACATATTATGAATATTTTAACACTTTCTGACTATGAAAAAGAATTAGTTGGTAAACAATTTTTTAATAATTGGGAAAAGCTAGATTTGGGTGAAGAAACTTTATTAGAGCATTTTAATAATTGCCATTTTAATATAAAGATAGATGATGTTACTAAAGATAAACTAATTAAGTATTATAAGTATCGACCATATAATATGGAAATATTAGATATAATGAAAAGATTAAAACAGAATGGTTATAACATTTATATCTTATCAGACAATAATATTGACACATATAAATATTTAAAAGGATTAAAAGAATTATCATTTGTTGATGGGTGGGCTCTTTCATGTGAGTTTCATAAATTAAAGGAAAATGGTAATTTGATTAAAGAATTATTTAATAATTATAATTTAAAACCTGGTGAGTGCTTTTTTATCGATGATAAAAAAGAAAATATTGAAATGGGAAAAACTTTTGGTATGAAAGGACATAAACTAGATTATAGTAAATTTAAGGTAGATGCGTTAATTGAGGATCTTATTAAAAATAATATAAGGATTTAATGGAGTTTAAATACGAATGTAGAAGAATCAAAAGATTATATTAAAGGAAAACATGGAAATCAAAAAAGAAGGCAGGGAACACCATATTATTTGCATCTAGTAATGGTAAGTAATATCTTAAAAGAGAAGGGTTTTTCTGATGATTATCAATTAGTAGGCCTTTTTCACGATTTGCTTGAAGATACTTCAGTGACATATTCAGAATTATTAAAATTATCTAATAAAGAAATAGCAGATGCAGTAAAATTGCTTACAAAAGAAGCCACGACAAACAAAATAAAGGAATATTATGATAATGAAGATTTTAATAGTGATGATGTTTATGATATTTCAAAAGGCACTACTAAAGAAGATGAATTATTTGATTATGCAGAAATACCAGATTATTTGAAAACTGATAAAGATAATAAAGTATATGAAAAAACAGATAATTTTGATATAATCGTTGAAAAATTGTGAATAATTTTCAATATAAAAATTACTTGATTAGTTAATAATTATATGCTATAATATACAGCAATTTTAGGGGGAAGATAAGATGAGTAATAAAGAAGAATTTTTTAGAAAAGATATCGAATTAAGAAAAAAATATGAAGATTTAAATCAAGAAATAAAAATGTTAGAAAGAAAAAGAGAAGAATTAGCAAGCGAGAAAATCAAATTAATGAAAGATGAAGGAATTCTCACATTACCAAGAGAAAAAAATATTCGTCTTAATTCACAAATGTTATTCCGAAAGGATTTACTGGTTTTTGATCTAGCAAATGTAACTTTCATTGACAATAAAGCATTTGTAGTAGGAAAGTATGGTGAACGTGATGTTTTTTGTGCTTTAATGAAAAAATCTGATCTTGAATATGAACTACACTATATTCATGAATTAACTAAGGGAAGAAGACTTAAAGATAGATATGATAGCAATATTGACTTTCAATTTTTGTCTACGGATACAATTATAATAAGAACTTTTAGATATAATAGAGAAAGAACGGTTGCACATGGTAGAGAATTTCAAGAGGAATACCATTTACTGACTCTTAAAGATGACTATAAAAAAGAATATAACACTACTCAAGACGAATGGGATATAGTTTATGAAGATTGGGTAACATTAACTAAATTGTCAATTGAAAAAGGAAGAAAATTATGGAGAAGCACAGAAACTTATAGAAAAATGGTCGAAGAAATGGAAACCAATAGGCTTAATAATTTAAAAAGAAAAACTGAACCATCACTAACAAAGGAAGAAAGAGAACACGTTAAAATATTAAAAAGAAAAATAAGAGTTTTATATAAGTATAATAAATCATAAAAACGAAGGAGATTTTTAAGTGGTAGATGTAACGAAGTTTGAAACATATTTAGATTTAAAAAATAAAGGTTATATTTTATTAACATTAGGAGTGGAACCTGAGGAAATAAGAAATAAAGAGATATATAAGCATTATGGATTTGTAGAACATATTAAAAATGCTAAAGAAATATATCCAGATGGAACAGAGATATATGTTGAATATTATGGTAAATATTTAAAATAAAAAGGAAGTGATTTAAATGGATATGTATCAAAAAAGAAAAATGAGAGCAGAAAATAAGAAAAATAATAGTCAAGAAAGTTTTTCAAAAGTCTCCATTTCGTGGTATCCAGGTCATATGGCAAAAACAAAAAGATTAATTAAAGAAAATATAAATTTAATTGATATTATTTACGAAGTAATAGATTCAAGAATACCATATTCATCAAAAATAAAGGATATTGATGAATCAATTGGGAATAAACCTAAAATTTTAATTATGACTAAATACGATTTATGTGATTTAGAAGAAACAAATAAATTTATTAAAGATTATGAAAATAAAGGTTATAATGTTATACCCGTTGACTTAGTTAATAATAAAAATATTGATAAAATAATTATAAAGACAAAAGAAATACTTAAACCATTAGATGATAAAAGAAAAGAAAAAGGGCTTAAAAAGAGAAGCCATCGTGCACTTATTATTGGAATACCTAATGTAGGTAAATCCACATTAATAAATAGATTGGTTGGTAAAAAAGCGGCTAAAACTGGGAATATGCCTGGTATAACTAAAAACCTAAATTGGATAAGAATAAATAATGACTTAGAATTATTAGATAGTCCAGGAATTTTATGGCCAAAATTAGATAATGAAGAAATAGCACTCAATTTATGTGCAATGAGTGCTATAAAAGAAGAAATATTGAATTTAAGTGATATTTCTATACACATATTAAAAAAATTAGATACATATTACAAAGATAAACTTATTGAAAGATATAAAATAAACAAGGTTAATTACAATGACATTGTTCTTACACTTGATGAAATAGGTAAAAACAGAGGATGTATAACAAAAGGAAACCAAATTGACTATGATAAGGTTTACTCTATTATTTTAAAGGATATAAAAGAAGAAAAAATTAAAGGAATTACATTTGATAGATTTAATAATTAAATAAAAATATAAAAAATTGCCATAATATATATGGTGATTTTTTTGATAGAAAGATACGAAATAGTAAAAGATGGAAATGAAGAAATTCTTATAATATATTTAAATTACAAATATGAATTTAGTAAAGATTTTATGAATTTTGAAAATGACAATAATTTAAAAGAAAAAATAAAAAAAATTAAATTTAATGGAAGCAAAGTAATTATTATGGTGGGTACACTTGTATTAGGTACTTTATTTATTAACGCATCTTTTAGTCCAATAATAAATAATAATGAAATCAGTAACAAAAACATAGTGAAAGAGGAAACTAGTATTTCCACTGAAAATAAAAATTTAGAAGATAATATAAAAGAAGAAATTAATAATAATCAAGATACAACAAATTCTAAAAAAGATGAAGATACAAATGATAAAATTAATTTTAAACAAAATATAATTTCCGATATTTATAACAAAGTCAATGAAAAAGAAAATGACAAAACAGAAGAAAAACAAGTAAAAGAAACAATTGAAAACGCAATAACTCTTTATAGATCAAATGGTGAAATATTAAATTTAACAATAAATGAATATTTAATTGGTGCAGTAGCAGGGGAAATGCCAGCATCTTTTAATATAGAAGCATTAAAGGCACAAGCAGTAGTATCAAGGACTTATTTACTTAAACGAATAAAGAATAATAATATAATAATAGATTCCACTATGCAACAAGTATATAAAGACAATAACGAATTGAAAAATATGTGGAAAAATGATTTTGATAAATATTACAGTAAAATCAAAAAAGCAGTATTAGATACAGACAAAATAGCAATTTATTATAATGGAGATTACATAGATGCACTTTATCATTCAACTAGTAATGGCTATACATTAAATTCTGAAAACGTTTGGAGTAATGCAATTCCATATTTAAAAAGTGTAGAAAGCAAATGGGATTTAAACGCATCATCATATTTAAAAAACACTAATAAGGACATTGCTTATGTTTTATCGCTTTTTGGAATAGATGATATTAATAAAATACAAATAGTATCTCGAGATGATACAAACCATGTTAAAGAAATAAAAGTGGGTGATAAAATATATAAAGGTACAACCTTCAGATCTTTACTCAAGCTTCGTTCAACTGATTTTGATATAATGGTTAACGATAATTCTGTTGTTTTCATAACCAGAGGTTTTGGACATGGAGTAGGAATGAGTCAATATGGTGCAAATGGTATGGCAAACGAAGGGTATAATTATATAGATATATTAAATCACTATTATACAAATGTATCCATATATTAAAAGCATAAAACAATGTGTAAATAATATTACTCTACTTTCAAAATAATTGTAAGTTTTTTTAATATATGTTATATTTTAAGTGGTGATGTTATGGATGGATTTACATTCGGAAAAATAATTTTTATAGTTGCAACAGTATTTATAGGAAGTACATTTATATTTGTGTTTGCAATGTTTTTTAGTCCTAAATTAAAAGGCAAAATAATGAGTAGAGAAATAAGTGCATTTAAACACATGATGAATTATTCAAAAAATGATGTTAAAAACATAAAAGAAAATATGGGAAATATATCAATTGATTCAGAACATGATATATTAATGCAAAATAAAAACAAAATAAAAGAAATTAACAATATTTATTATGAAACGAAAAAAGATTCAATAAAAAATACTATAAAAGATATTAAAGGCGAATTAAAAAATGGTTGTTATTGCAAATTTTGTGAAAAAAAGATAGATACCGATTCAAAATATTGTAAAAGTTGTGGAAAGAGACAATAGGTGATATTATGTTATTGAAAAAAGCTGTTTTAATTATTCATGGCTTTGCTGGTGGAACTTATGATGAAGAATACTTAGCAAATTACTTAGAACTAAAAGGGTTTGATGTATATACCTTTACCTTACCAGGACACGATAGAATGTTATTCAATAAAATAACAAAAGAAGATTGGATAGAATCTGCTAGAATACATCTTGAAATGCTTATTAATAATAAATATAAACAAATATATGTAATAGGTCACAGTATGGGAGGAATACTCGCATCTTATTTAGCTGCAAATTATAAAGAAGTAAAAAAAATAGTATTAGCAGCTCCTGCTTTTAAATATTTAACATTCGAAGAAGAAGATTTCAAATTTTTAACTGCTCTTAAAAACAGCCCAAAAATATTTAAAGATTATCAAAAAGAAGAAATAATATCAAGATTAATTCAATTTCCTAAATCAGTCATTAAAGAATTCATGGATTTAGTAAAAATATCTCGTGATATTCCATCAAAAATTTACTGTCCAACACTTATAATTGAAGGAACAAAAGATATTATTGTTCCTGCTAAAAGTGCCACTTTTGTATATGACAATTTATCTTCAACATCAAAACATATCATGTATTTAGATGGTGTTACACATGATATATTTAGAAGCGAAAAAAAACTAGAAGCATGTATTGCAATAGAAAAATTTTTAAAATATGGAGTTTTTATAGATGAAAAAGATATGTAAAAACGATATAAATTTAAATGATGCCATTACATGTGGGCAAATATTTAGATATTTTGTTACTAACGACAAATATACGCTTATTTTAAGCGATAGAGTAGTTGAATTATATGAAGATAATAAATATATTTATGCAACATCAAATAATGAAACAAATTTAGAAAATATATTGATTAATTTTCTTGATTTAAATAGAGATTATGAAAAAATTAACCAATATTTAATAAACAATGACAATAGCTTAAAGACTATTATCGAATCTTGTAAAGGTTTTAAAATAATAAATTCTCCTTCATTTGAAATGATAATATCCTATATGATTAGTGCTAATAACAATGTTAGAAACATTACTAGAGCAGTTAACAATTTATCAGAAAAATATGGAAAAGAAATAATTTTTAATGATAAAAAATATTATTTATTTCCCAGTTTAGATGATATGAAAAAATTAAATTTAGAAGATTATATTAATTTAAAACTCGGCTTTAGAAGCAAATACATATATGATTTTGTAAAGAATATTAATGAAGAAGATATAAACAAAATAAATGAACTAGATACTATATCAGCAATAAAATATTTGACAAGTTTTAATGGAATTGGTTTAAAAATCGCATCATGTATACTATTATTTGGTTACAAAAGATTAGATGTTTTTCCAATAGATACATGGGTTAAAAAATATATGATGGATAATTATGGATTTGCTGATATTAACAAAATTAAAGAATATGCAACAAATAAATATGGAGAATATAGTGGACTTGCAATACAATATATGTTTCATTCCAAAAGAAATAAAGCTTTGCACTAATGTTTTTTGCAAAACTTTATTTTTAATGTAACCAATAATAAATAAGAACATATAAATAATAAACTTACTATTATATATGGTGTCTTTGAAACAATTTGTGCTATTGTAGTACTCTTATAAGCATAATTAGTAATTAATACAATAATTGTTGTTATTAATATAGAAGTAATTTTTAATGATTTATCTCTTAACTTTAATTCAGTACTTAAATAATAAAATATTGAATATAAGAAAACTAATACGGTAAAAAAATAATCTACTATAAAATAAAATGATAATATATTTTCTGCATTAGATATAAAACCATACTTTATTTTTTTTAATGCAAAATAAGTTGGATAATTAAATAAGGTTACATACTCTACATTAAACAAAGTTGTTACATAAAATATAGCAATAAATGTTGCAACAAACGAAAATATATAGCCGATGATTAATGCCTTATTATATTTTTTTGCATGATTTTTTTCCTTTGGTATTATACTTAAAAATATTACTGGAGTAATTGCATACGCAATATAATAAAGAGAACTTTTAAATAACGAAAATATATTAGTAGAAAACAATGGTTTTAAATTATCAAAATTAACATATTTTATTAAACCAACACTATTTAAAAAAATAATAACACTAGTTAAAAAGAAAAGAAATAAAGCAGTTCTGCCCATTACTTCAGGGCCCTTTTTAATTATAAATAATATAGGAAAAATAAATAATATAGTTATAAATATATTTGGTGTTTCAAATAAATATTTTATATTAGAAAAATTTATAAAATCATTTAGTATAATTACTAACACAAAAATTAGTACCAAAACTATAATAAAGTTTATTATCTTCGAAATGACTTTTGAAAAATATTTATTAATTAACTCAAACATATTTATTTCCTTACTATTAATATAACAAATTAACAATACTAAAGGCATTCCTATACAAAAACCAATCAATAATGAAACCCAAGTATCATTCCTACTCATTTCTATCATATTTTGAGCACCCATGCCAGTAAACATACTTCTGGATAAAAATACAACTAATGCAAAATATTGGTAAGCATCTACTTTATTATTACTATATTTCTCTATCAATACTTTTCATCTCCTTTTTTTATTGAACCCTTTTGAATAAATTTAACTTTTACTTCTATATTACTATTTATATTTTTCCTTAAATCATTATAATTTTTTCCCTTATAATGCTTATAATCATTCTTAAGCACATACCTTTCTATACCCAAAAAATCAGATTTATAATATTTTTTTGCATACTCAATAGTTTCATTAAGCATATCTTCTATACGCTTTTCCAATTTCTTCTCCAATTTTTTTACATCACTTTCTTTTTTTATATTATAATTACAATTTAATTCGGACAAAGAACCAACTATTGTAGATTTAATAGATAAAGTATTTTTACTTACATCATAACTAAGTTTTGAATTATTATTTACAAGTTCTATACTAGCATAATTATTTTTATCGCATTTGAATGATATGACATTTTCATTAACATTGTTTAATGCAATATTATATCCAAATGCAGCGTCACGGTTTAAATAACCCACAAATTTTTCTCTACTAAACATCGCTAATTCTTTAGACATTACTATTCTTTTTTCAGGGTTAACTTCTTTGTTATCACTTTTATTTTCTTTTACTGTAATTAAAGGTATAACAGGATCTATTCCTGTTTCAATAATAGTAGCAGCAAACTCATCAAATGGGATATTGTTTACAGAACCCTGTATTTTTGATGCGACTTCTATACTAGATTTTATACTTTCCGCTGGTATTGATTCAAGTGGAGTAATTATACTCATAACCTCATTTATACTTGCATCTTTTATCATAAGTATATTAGCATCTTTTGTTATTTCAGGATCTCTTAATATAAAATCAAATAATTCAGAAATATTGCTTTTTGCAATTCTTTCACTAATTATAATTGATTCTAAATGTCCTACATATAATTTTTTTGGAGATTCCAAAGAAGTATTTCTAAGTGCTTCATGTATAGTTTTTCCCTTTGAATTATACAATATTACTTCAGAACTATTTTTCTTCGAATCATCATTCGAATTTGATTTAGAATTTAATATTTGAACAGTTATATGAAATTCTTCGTCAACTTTATCTATTCCCAAATTTGAAATTATTGCCATATCTGTTAATTCTCTATAATCACTACAACCAGTTAATAATAAAATTACTAATATTAGAATAAATATTTTTTTATTTTTCATAATGCCCCCTTATTATATTCTTAGAAGCAGTTAACTTGTTTCTATACTGCATTTTATATTTTGAATTTAACACAATATCATTTCCCTGATCATCTTTATCAAAAGGTGAAAGTGGATATAAATAAGGATAACCAATTGATTTAATACTAGATAATTCAGCAATTAATAATATTACTGAAATAAATACACCAATCATTCCAGATATACTAGCAAAAAATATAAATACAAGTCGCCATATCTTTATAGGATTTGCAACATCATTACTGATGAATATAAGTTCGCTAATTGCAGTTATAGCAATGACTATTACCATAATTGGACTTACCAAACCAGCTTGTACTGCTGCATCGCCAAGAACTAAAGCTCCAACTATCGAAAGAGCACTACCAAGAGCAGAAGGTGTTCTTGTATCTGTTTCTCTTATTATTTCAAACGTTATATTCATAAATACAGCTTCTAAAATTGTAGGGAAGGGAACGCCATCTTTTTGCATTGCAAAATTTACCAAAAGTTCAGGTGGAATTATTTCATGATTATATGTAATAAGTGCTATATAAATTCCAGGCAACATAGTAGATATTACAAATGAAATAAATCTTATTATTCTCATATATGTAGAGTTTTTAGCATTTTGATAATAATCATCCATAGTATGAAAAAACTCCATAAAAAACGCAGGAAATAGCAATACAAATGGAGAATTCTCAACTATTACAGCAATTTTGCCACTAAGCAGTTTATAAGATACTAAATCAGGGCGTTCCGTTGATAGTACACTTGGAAATAAAGAATCATTTTCTTTTAAATACTCATATACATAATTACTCGCAACAATACTATCTATTTTTATGTTACTTATTTTTTCCTTAATCTCTTTTACCTTATTTTTATCAACAATTCCATCAACATACATTATTCCAATCTTAGTATTACTTTTTTCTCCAATTGTTACTTCATCTAACCACAAAGAGTCACTTCTTATTCTTTTTCTTATTAGTCCAATATTTGTTTGATAATTCTCAGTAAAACCATCTTTCGGACCCTTAATTGTTTTTTCATTCTCACATTTATTTATTCCACTATCTAAGCTTCTCTTAAATTCAACTACATAATAAGATTTATTTATTAATATTGCAGCAAATCCATAATACAAATAATTTATCAATTCTTTTTCATTATTAACACATTTAACATTATGTGCAGGTATAAATTCTTTTATATATTTATATAAATTAAACGTTACTTTTTTATGTATCTTTATATAACTAAAATAGCTTAACGCAAACTCATCAATTGAATTTGTATCACATAAAGTTTCAATGAACACAATATACATTTTTTTATTTGAAATATTGTATTCTTTTATTATAAGATCTTTACTATCTCCAGTTTGTTCCTTTATTATTTTAATAAGTTTTTCCATTAATAACCACCATTTCTATTATTGACTTTAAACCATCAAAATATGCTATAATATAGAAGGTGGTAGTATGTTAAAAGAAGATGTAAAAATTTATAGTCAAAATAATGAAGGAATGGGAATAGGTAAAATAGATAATATTGTTACATTTGTACCATTCACTTTACCAAATGAAGTAGTAGATGTAATAATAACTGAGCAAAATAAAAATTATTATAACGGATTTCCCAAAAAATTAAAAAGCATGTCAATCGAAAGAAGAGAAATAAAATGTCCATATTATTATAGATGCGGTGGATGTAATATACTTCACCAAAAATACGAATACCAACTAAATTTTAAAAAGCAAAAAGTCATAGACAATTTAATGCATATTGGAAAAATAAACATAAACTGCAATATAGAAATTGTAAGTGGCGAAGAATATTATTATAGAAATCATATAACATTAAGCATATTAAACGATAAAATTGGTTTTTATATGGCGAAAACCAATGATATAATAAATATTAACGAATGTATAATTTCTAATAAAAAAATAAATGAAATTATTAAAAACATAAAGCAATTTCTAAAAAAATATCCAGACAATAATATAGATAAAATCAGTATCAAAGCATATAACGAAACTCAGATTAATATTATGTCAAATGATTTTAAATTAATAAACGAATTTAAAAAGTATGTAAATACTGATTCCTTATATTTAAATAACGAATATGTTTGTGGTTTAAAAAGAGTAACAGAGTACTTAAACAATTATAAATTTTATATATCATGCAATTCATTCTTTCAAAAAAATACCAAAATGGCTGAAAAGTTATATGATTACATAAAAGAAAATGTAAATGAGAATGATAAGGTTTTAGATTTATATTGTGGAACTGGTTCAATAGGTATATATGTAAGTGAGAAAGCAAAAAATATACTTGGCATTGAGATTAAAGATGAAGCAATAGAAGATGCAAAGTTAAATGCTATAGAAAATAATGCAAATAACATTGAGTTTATATGCGGAAAAACTGATAATGCTTTATATAATATTAAAAAGATAGATACCATAATTGTAGATCCACCTAGAGTAGGACTTAGTAATAGAGTTAAGAATTATATATTAAAAATAAATCCAAAAAACATCATTTATGTTTCTTGTGATTCAGTAACACTTGCTAGAGATTTAAAAACTTTAACAGAATCATATAACATTAAAGAAATCAAATTATTTGATTTGTTTCCAAACACTTATCATGTAGAATGTGTGGCAATACTACAAAGGAAAGATTAGTAGAAATGCTTAATTTTCAAGTATTTGCAGACTATTATAGATTTCCAAAAGTAGATGAAAATAGTCGTTTAAGAGTACTAGAAAATAAAATTTTAGTAAGTGTGTGTACGACATTAGAATAAGGAAACACATGACTAAATTACTAATAAATATAATTAAAAAAGAATTTTAATAATGTATTCCTAGAACTTATGTATTTTTCTTTAAAATTTTTTTAGAATATATTGATTTAAATGGAAATTAATGGTACCATAATGAAAAATTATTTAAATTCCAATTAAATTAATTAGTTTTGGAGGAGGAGGGCCTTATTTTAGGTCCCCTTTTTTTTAAAATTCAAAATCTAAAGGAGGTAAAAATGAAAAAATATTTTTTAGGATTATGTTGGAATGAAAAATATAAACCATATATTCATTTAAAAGATTATGAATCTGGTTTTGATGAATTTATTGATATTCCACAAGAGTTATTGATTGAACGAATTAATCAAAAAATATGCATTGGAACAATAAATCCATATACTAGAGAATATATAGACTGTAATAATATTATTGAAGATAGTAGTTCACAATGTAATCATTGTAAATTTATGTTTGATTTTTATAAATGTGTTAGATGCCATGGAGATGATTGTTATGTAAAAAACGGAGATGTACTTAAATATTGTAATACACCTCATTATGTTTATTTAGCATATTTTCCAAATGGAAAAATTAAAGTAGGAACAGCTTCTGAAATGAAAAAATATAATAGACTATTAGAACAAGGTGCCATCTTTTCTATATTTATTGCTAAAACTCCAACTGGTAAAATTGCTAGACAAATTGAAAAAAATATAATTGATAATGGTATAACTGGTGCGGTGACAACAACTTATAAAATGAAAAATATTGTTTTTGATAGTGAAGAAAAGTTAATAAGAAAAGAGCTTATAGAAAAATATAAAGATATTTTAAAACTATTTGCTGGAGATAATAAAAAATATTTAATAGAACCGGAATTTAATTCGTTTAATGAAATAAAAGATAAAATTGACAATAATATGTTATCGTCAAACACGCAAGTTAATTTGTTTGATGAAGAAAATAAACAGATTAAACCATATATAATAAAAAAAGAACTTGATAGAATTTTTGGTGTATATTTGTTTTGTGTTGGTAAAGTATTGGCTATCGAAAACAACGGAATTATAGAATTAATAGATACAAAAAAAATGGAGGGATATTTGTTTGAATTTAAAAATATTAAAAATTTAAATACAGATAGAGAAATAAAATGCTTAGGGGGTAGATGAGTATGCAAAAAAGTATGTGTCCTTTTTGTGAAGAACAAAAGAATAGAAACATTAATATAGTTAATAAAAGTAGAATACTTGCTGAAACTGATAATTTTGTAGTTTTTCCAACAACTGGAGGATTTGTTGAAAATTATCAACTAATAGTTCCTAAAGAACATATTAATTGTTTTGGTGAATTATCAAAAGAGCAATTAATAGAATTAAAAAGTATTATTTTATGGCAAAAACAAATAAATAGAAAATATTTTAATTCAAATAGTTCTATGTTTGAACATGGTTCATTGCATCCTACTAATGGAAGTGGTAAAAGTATAGTTCATGCACATTTGCATATTTTTCCCAACAATATTTCGTTGTTAGATGAAATTAAGAAATATAATTTTAATATCCAATCAATTGAAGGCATAGAACAATTAAGTGTATTGTGTCAAAAATATGATAATTATTTATATTATAGTGATATAGATGGTAGAGATTATATTATTACACACGAAGGAATACCATCACAATTCTTAAGGATGCTATTTGCAAAAACGCAAGGTATAGAAATTTGGAATTGGAGGGATTATCCTCTAATTGAATTAATTGAAAATAATTTAGAATTTTATGAAAAAAATTCATTGATTTATACAAAAAAGAAAGAAGGTGTAAAATAATGATTATATTACCTAGTAAAGAGTATAATAATCCAAATAATGAAAAAATAACAACATATCAATTTTTATCTAATGTAGGATGTCCTGTTTTTGATAGCGTGTTATTTGATGAAAACGAATCTATTACCAAAGAAAAACTAATAACATTAAAAGAAGTTTTACAATCTGAGTATTGTACTATAAGATATCAATATGTTAAGCCAAGTATTAATCCGATTAGGGGCGGTAATAAGTCTAAAATTGATTTAGACGAATTAAAAAGTAAACAAGTAGATGGAACACAAATGTGGTTGTTACAGCCAATTGATAGGACAAAAAATATATATGGAATTAATATGTATGTAAATAAAAAAATGGAATCACTTATAATTGAAAGTGTAGGAAAAGGCTTTGATGTATCCGATTTAAATAGAGGTGATATATCACCGCAAGAAAGTATTTATTTAAATTATCCTATTGAATACGGTTGGCAAAAAGAATGGTGGAAATATATTAAACTAAATTTTGTAAATCAAGAACAATTTAATCAGGACAAATTAATAAGATTAAACAAATTAAAAAAATTTGATCTAAATCCTAATGAGAATATATTTGACAAGCAGTTTGTTCCAATGGATTATAGTCTAATTGAAAAATTACTTAACCATATTCAATCGATAGATGAAAATTGGGATAAATCAGATGAATATACTGTATCAATATCTATGAATTCAAATGGCAAATTAGTATTTTGGGATATTCAAACTCCAGTAGGAAAATCAAAAATATTAAGGAGGACAAAATGAATTTAATACCGATAACATATCATTCTAAAAAATATCCAGCAGGTGTTATTAGTAACATAGATGAAATAGCAGGAAATTTTGATAAAGATTCAATTAATCCGCAACGAAAATACTCATTACATACTGAATATTCTCATATGAAAAGAAAATTAGATAATCAATTAATTAATAAATATCCTGAATTAAAATCATCAGAAAGAGATAACGTACCTCAATTATGGAAAAATAAAGAATGGGCAAAGGAGTTTGCAAATTTTATAATTGAATTAATAGGTAATAATTTATCTCCAGAGATAATAGAAATTCATCCGCCTTTTAATGATTATTGTAATACTTTTTCGGATTTTTTTGATATATATGTAGAGTTTGAGAAAATTATATTGAAAAAATTCCCGAATGTAAAAATTTTTATTGAGAATAGATGTGGAACATTTTATAGAGGGGGAAAATTTATAATTTCAAATGGCAAGTCAATAATTCAATTTTTAGAAGAATTACAAAAGAGAAATTTAAATTTAAAACTAGTTCTTGATTATCCACAAGTTTTTAGTGCTGAAGCTATAAAAATGGACGATATTAAATTAAAAAAAATAATTAATTTTAATAATAATATCAAGGAATATATTTCATATATTGGTGGCTTTCATCTTTGGGGTAAGAAAAAAAGTCAAACAGGAAGATGGACTTCACATACGGGGGATTTAAATACATTTTTTAGTAACAATGACTTATTGAAAGATGAATTTATAAATTCTGTAATTGATATTTTTGATGACAATATTGTTAGATATTTTGTACCTGAAGTTAATAGCGGTGAAGAAGATTTACAATCAATTATTAATGATTTATTAAAATATGATATTAAATTTAAGTTAGATGATTAAAAAGCGGTGTTAATTATGCTATAATGATTATAATAGGAGGTAATCATTATGAAAGAATGTGTTTTTTGCGAACAATTTATACCAAATAGAAAACCATTATTTGAAAACAACTTGGCTATTGCGTATCTCGATGAATTTCCAGTTAGTAAAGGACATACACTAATTATTACAAAAAGACATGCTGAAACCTTTTTTGATATAACTGATGAAGAGCAAATTGCAATAATTGAATTATTAAATAAGTGCAAAAAATATATAGATAAAAAATGTAATCCTGATGGATATAATGTTGGATTAAATTGCGGTGAGTCAGCAGGACAAAGTGTTATGCATATACATATGCATTTAATTCCTAGATATAAAGGTGATGTTGATGATCCATGTGGTGGCGTTAGAGGAGTAATACCGAATAAAAAAAATTATTAAGGAGAATTAAAAATGGAAAGAATATATAATAAATTAGTAAGAGATAAGATACCTAACATAATAAAAGAAAAAGGTGAAACACCCATTATAAAGACATTAAATGAAATAGAATATAAAAAAGAATTAGAAAACAAACTATACGAAGAATATAAGGAAGTAATTGAATCTAATGGTAATGATCGAATAGAAGAGTTAGCAGATATGTTAGAAGTAATAAAAGCATTAGCAAAATTAGAAAAAAGAGATTTAAATGATGTTTTAACAATTGCTGATGAAAAGAGTAAAAAGCGTGGTGGATTTGAAGAAAAAATTTTTCTTGAAAAAGTTATTGAATCAAAATAAAATCATGAGTATTAAATCAAATAGCTAAATTTCTTCATTATTTTTTCCTAAAACAGTTTAATATTTAATACAAATATGTTATTATATATTATATTAGGAGATGATAAAGATGGGACTTAAATTAAAAAGTTTTTTTAAATCTGAAGACGAAATTACATCTGATGATGAATATTATACATTAAGCACTGATGAAGCATTAAAGGGTACTAGCAATGAAGGTAGCAAATTAATACTTCTAGAACCGAGAGCTTATTCTGAATCACAGCAAATAGCAGATCATTTAAAAAATAGACACACTGTTGTAGTTAATTTAAAAAGAGTTACAGCAGATCAAGCCAAAAGAATTGTTGATTTTCTAAGTGGAACAATTTATGCTATAGGTGGAGATTTACAAAAGATTGGTGGAGGAATATTCTTATGTACACCAAAAAATATAAATGTTCAAGGTAAAATATCAAACGATAATGAAGCAAAAAACGATAAAATACATGATAATAGCGATATAGATATTGATTTTTAATTTTTGTTTAAGTAAATTATATTTGAGGTGAATGGTATGGAAAAGTTTAAAAGGAGTATAAATGGTTATAACATAGATGAAGTTAATGCATTTATAGATGACGTTATAACTAAAGTAGAATTAATTATAACAGAAGAAAAGAAAATAAAGAATGATATAGTAATCAAAGAGAAAAAAATTCGCGAATTAGAAGATGCCATTCTAAGATATCAAAATATGGAAAATCAACTACATACCTCACTATTAAATGCTGAACAAAATGGAGAATACATAAAAAAGGTTGCAAAATCTGAAGGAAATGCTATAATAAGTGAAGCAAAGAGAAATGCAAATAGAATTATTAGTGATGCATTAATTAGAGCAGAAAAAACTGAACATGAAACTCAAATGTTAAAAAACAACATTAGTTTATTTAAAAGTAAAGTTAAATCAATGTTAAATGAGCAACTAGAAATTGTAGATAAAATAGACGATATATTGTAGATTAAATGATAGAGATGTTATATTATGATCTTTAAAGAGAACTTATGGTTGGTGAAAATAAGTAAGTAGTAATATATGTATCACTCTTGATAATTCTTTCTGATAAAGAAAGACCGGATAAAACCGTTATATTGATAAGTGCATAGAATCTATGAACTAAGGTGGTACCGTTCTTCTGAACCCTTAGATTATAGATTTTTTATTTTAAGGAGGATTTTTATGAAAAAATTTAATGAACTTTCAAAAGAAAAAGTAAATGTGGTAGAAAAAAGAATATTAGATAGTTGGAAGAAAAACGATATCTTTAATAAAACAATTGAAAACAGAAAAAACAATGAAAACTTTGTATTCTATGATGGTCCTGCTACCGCAAATGGTATGCCTGGTGTACATCATATGCTAGCAAAGCTACTTAAAGATTCTTTTTGCAAATACAAAACAATGAAGGGGTATAAAGTATTAAGAAAAGTTGGTTGGGATACACATGGATTACCTGTTGAACTTGGTGTAGAAAAAGAACTTGGATTTACTTCAAAAGCAGATATAGAAAAGTATGGAATAGAACAATTTAATAAAAAATGCAAAGAAAGTGTTTGGGAAAACGAGGAAGCATTTAAAAAATTAACTGAAGAAATGGGACAATTCATTGATTTAGAACATCCTTATGTAACATATGACAATAACTATATTGAAACAGAATGGTGGATTTTAAAAAAATTCTTTGACGCAGGTCTTATTTATGAAGGATATAAAATATTGCCATATTGTCCTAGATGTGGTACTGGACTTGCATCACATGAAGTCGCACAAGGATATAAGGATATTTCAGTAAATACCGTTACAGTACCATTTAAATTAAAAAATGAAAATACATATCTTTTAGTTTGGACTACAACACCATGGACTTTAATAGCTAATGTTGCAGTATGTGTTAATCCTAATGAAGAATATATTAAAGTAAATTCAAAAGGATATACATTTATAGTAGCAAAAAAACTTGCTGAAAAAGTTTTAGGAAATGATTATGACATTATTGATACATTCAAAGGTAAAGATTTAGAATATACAGAATATGAACAATTGCTACCATTTATAAATGTATCAAAAAAGGCATTCTTTGTTGTTTGCGACGATTACGTAACAATGGAGGATGGAACTGGACTTGTTCATATAGCACCAGCATTTGGACAAGATGATTATGAAGTAGGTAAAAAATATGATTTACCAGTAATAAATCCAGTAGGAGAAGATGGAAAATACTTAGAAGGACCTTGGAAAAATATATTTGTAATGGATCCAGAATTAGAAATAACAATAATTAAATACTTAAAAGAAAATGACAAACTATTCAAAAAAGAAAAGATGAATCACAACTATCCACACTGTTGGAGATGTAATACTCCACTTTTATATTATTCAAAACCAAGCTTATATATAAAAACAACAGAATTTAAAGATAAAGTTATAGAAAATAATAATAAAATTAACTGGTATCCATCATATGTTGGTGAAAAAAGATTTGGAAATTGGCTTTCAAATATGAATGATTGGGCAATATCCAGAAATAGATATTGGGGAACTCCAATCCCATTATGGAAATGTGATTGTGGGCATATGGAAATGATTGGTTCAAGAAATGAACTAATAGAAAAATCAATAGAAAAAATAGATGAAACTATTGAACTTCATAGACCATATGTAGATGACATTCATATCAAATGTCCAAAATGTAATAAAATCATGACTAGAATCAAAGAAGTAATTGATTGTTGGTTTGATTCCGGATCTATGCCATTTGCACAGTACCATTATCCTTTCGAAAATAAAGAATTATGGAATGAACAATTTCCAGCAGATTTTATATCTGAAGGAATAGATCAAACAAGAGGATGGTTTTATGTACTACTTATAATCTCAACATTTGTAACAGGTAAAAGTCCATTTAAAAATGTTTTAGTTAACGATCTATTACTTGATAAATATGGTCAAAAAATGCATAAGAGTAGGGGAAATGCAATTAATCCTTTTGAAATAATAGAAGAATATGGCGCAGATACAGTTAGATGGTATATGCCATACGTTTCACCTGTATGGACACCAATTAAGTTTGATATTGAAGGATTAAAAGAAGTATATTCAAAATTCTTCAACACTTTAAGAAATACATACAATTTCTTTGCACTTTATGCAAACACTGATGAACTTGATCCAAAAGAATTCAATGTTCCATATGAAAATAGGGAAGAAATAGATAAATGGATTTTGTCTAAATACAATAAATTAGTAAAAGAATGTACTCAAAGTTATGATACATTTGACTTAACAAAAGTGGTAAGAAAAGTAACTGACTTTGTAAGTGAAGATTTATCAAACTGGTATATAAGAAGAACAAGAAGAAGATTTTGGGCATCAGAATTAGATGACAATAAAAAAGCAGTATACAATACTACTTATGAAGTATTAGAAGGATTATGTAAATTAATCGCTCCAATTGTACCTTTTGTATCAGAAGAAATCTACACAAACCTAACAGGAAAAGAATCAGTTCACTTACAAGATTTCCCAGTATACGATGAAACTAAAATTAACGAAAAAATAGAAGAAAAAATGGATTTAGTACGTAATATTATATCGCTAGGTAGAAATGCCAGAGAAGAAGCAAAAATCAAAGTTAGACAGCCAATTAATGAAATAATCCTTGATGGTAAAAATAAAACTATAATCAATGACTTAATAGATTTAATAAAAGAAGAGTTAAATGTAAAAAATGTTACATTCACACAAGACCTTAAAGAATACATTTCGTACGAAATCAAACCTAATTTTAAAGTATGTGGACCAATTCTTGGTAAAAATATAAAAGAATTTCAAGATAAGTTAAAAGATTTTACAGCAGATAATATAAACACTTTAGAAAAAGGCAATACAATTACTCTAAACATTGGTGGTAATGATATAGATATTACTTATGATATGTTAGATATAAGAATTAACTCAAAAGATGGTTTTAATGCTAGCAACGAAGGAAATAATTTTATTATATTAAATACTACTCTAACAGAGGAATTAATGAATGAAGGAATTGTAAGAGAATTTATAAGTAAAGTTCAACAAATAAGAAAAACAAATAATTATGAAATGATGGACAATATAAATATCTATTATTCACATAATGATGAATTTAATAAATCAATTACTAATTATATAGATTTCATAAAAAAAGAAACTCTTGCAATAGATTTAATCGAATCAGATGAAAACTATAAAAATACTTATGATCTTAATGGTATAGAATTGGGTATAAGATTAGAAAAAAGAAACTAGTGAGATAGGAGACTGCTGAAAAAGTAGTTAAAATAAAATCAACAAATTAGGAATCAAACCTAACTTGTTGATTTTTTAATATTTTTTTAACTTAATTATCCTCTTCATATTGGCTAAAAAGAGCGTAGTAGCACCTTGTATTGTAATACCTAGTTTTCCAAAGGACTTTAGTTACGTTTGCGTACCAGAATATCAGAGTAAATTTCTTTGAATTCAAAGGAAGTCAACATAATATGTAATTAAAGGAGGTATAATTATGATTTCATTTTCTGATTTTCTTTTGATACTTTATCCGGTTTTATTATTTATTATCTTTATTCTTTTAGATAAAAATTTTAAAATATAAAAAATATAAATAAAAAAGGAGTAATAATATGAAATATACTAGCACTTATGATTATTATAGAGAGAAAAATTTACATAAAAATTATAAATATAAATATAGATTAACTTATGTTGGTTCTTATATTTATCAATTGACAAAAGGTAAGTATAAAGTTTTATTTAAGTGTTATTCATTTAAAGATATGTATGATTTTTTAATTTTGAATAATATTGATTTTTCTGAGGTTCATATGCCTTATATGACTTTAAACGAATTTTTAAAATATTGGGTTAGTTTTGAATCCTATGAAAAAAAACAAAAACAGCGATTATAAAATCGCTATTTTTTGTTTTCCTCAACACACTTTTTAATTAAAAATACTATTTGAGCATTTATACTTCTTTCTTCTTTGTCTGCTATTTCTTTTAAACTATTCCATAAATCTTCAGGAACCCTTATATTACTACTTATCATATACAATTTCCTTTCTTGTTTACTATTATATTATTTTAGTATTATTTTAGATAGATTTAAAATAATACTCATATGATTAATTTTATTTGTTCTGCTCTTGATGATATAAAAAGAAGATAATGACATCTTTTTTTTTATTATGATCAATTTAAAATAATTAATTATTGCTGTTTTATTAATTTAATAATATCTTTGTCATTTATATCTAATTCTTTAATTATTTTTTTTATTGTTCCGAATTTTGCCGTTTCTAATTTTCCATTTTCAATTCTTTGCAAATTTCTCCATGATATATCACATTTTTCAGCAAGTAATTCTAAAGTGTAATTTCTTTTCAATCTATATTCTTTTATCATATTCCTCACCTATGACAATTATGTCATTTTATTTTTGTATAATGTATGACACAAAAGTCATTTTGCTTATTGACATGTATGTCATGTTGTTTTATAATTTAATCATATGACATAGAAGTCATTAAAAATAAAAGAAAGGAAAAGAAAAAAAATGGAACAAGAATTAAAAATAATAATAGTAAATGCACAATACGTAACAAAGAAAGATACTGGAGAGGTATTAACAAAAGTAGGATATATGACATTATTACAACAAACAGATAAATTTTATGGTTATTCAGTATTAGACGCATGGTGTAGTGGCGAAGCATATAACAAGTTAAGAGATTTTGTAGGAAAAGAAGTAAGTGCTATTATAGGCCTTAAATCTGGTAAAAACAATTCATTAGGTGCATATATCAAGAAAATTGACAAAATAGCACTATAATGTGCCTAGTTGTATATTTAACTTGTGATTACAAAAATAAATACAGGTTATATAAAAATATTCCTATTCTCGAAGGAATAGGAAGTACGAATGGCTATGGATGGGAAATAGTGAATATACAAGTACTTTATAAAAAGAGATTTTATAGTTTAAAAGCATATATGGAAATAGAAGAAGAAAAAGAAAAACAAAGAATAAAAAAACTTTCCCTCATGAACCGTTTAGTAAAAATAGTAGATATATTACTAAATGCTTAAAATCTTTATTCTTTTCTATTTTACAAAATACTTCCTAAAAATAACGTGGTTATTGTTTGTGAGGGAATATTTACTAAAGAAGTATAAAAAGTGATGTAAACATTTAAATAATGTTTATAAATAAATAAAAGAATGAAAGGAGGAAGGCAATATGGGTGGAGAAGCTCCTGTTGTTGCCGCAACTGGTATGAGTTCTGTTGTAACTGCATTAACTGGTGAAGGTGGTATTAGTGCCACAACATATTTTACAGTTATCAAAGATTTAATGCCTTTGGTTGTTACATTAATACCAATATCATTAGGACTATACTTTTTACGTAAGTTAATTAATGGTGCTGGTCGTGCAAAGGTAAAATTTTAAGATATGGGGTTGTGGATGTTTTTCATAACCCCATGTTTTATTAAAAAAAAGGAGTGATAATTATGTTTAGAAATTTAGATCGTTCTGATTTGTTCTTAATTTTTATAAGTATTGGTGTTATGGTTTCGCTTATTATATGTACTATTAATTTTTCTTTTGATAAACTTGAACAAGATTGTGTAAAATTCTATAAAGAAAATCATTATATAACTGCTTCTTGTGAAAAATATACTAATAAATTAAAAGAAATAAAACAAAAAAAGGAGTGATAATTATGTTTGAAGTAGCAGAACAAATGCTAATACAACTTATTGGTTTAATGCCGTATATATTTGGATTATTGTTGGTTTTTGAATTTATAGGAAGTTTGTTATTCAAGAAATGATAGAAATAATTGATACAGATTTTTGGGGAGATGAAATAAGTGAGGAAGATTTAGAAAAATGATATATGTACCAAATTTAGAAGAATATGAAAAATATGAGTTTATAAATGAAAATATCATACGTGCTTATAAAACAGAACCCCAAATAAATGAAGAAATAGAGTATAGAGATTATTACGTAAATAGTCATTATTTTTATAACGACGGCAAAATAACATATAAAACAATAGAAGAAATACCAACATATATAAGTGAAAATAGATTAACAAATGAAATATATTATAGAAATGATTTTGATAGTATATTAATTATCTTTATGTCTTTAGCATTCATCTGCTTTTACTTACCATATAAAATTTTTATGAAAATATTTAAAAAGAGGTAATTATGGAACAAATATATTATTTAGAGATAATCAGCCCATGTGGTTTAAAGAGTAAAGAAAAAGAGTTCAAATATTTATCACAATTATTTGAATATATAAAGAAAAATGATTATATAGGTTATAGTTATTTGATTACAAAGAGATTTTAAAGGAGTTGGCTTTATGAAGATAAGTTTTAAAAAAAGTTTTCGAAAGTATTGGAAGTATTTGTTATTAGGAATATTGTGTAGTTTATTTTGTAATTTTATAAGCATACCAAAAACATATGCAATGGTTGGTATACCTATAAGTGATAAAGTTTTAGAATTGCCTGATTTTCCTGATTTTGATTATCAAAGTGATACATTTTATATAAATCTTGTACAAAGTAATCCAGGAGTAAATTACGGATCAGGTGGATATTTTGTACTTTATGCATATTTGGTTGATGGAAATTATAATTTTAGTTTTAATAAAGATTTAAACAATCATAATGAACTTAGTGTTAGTCAATTATATGATGTACCAAATAGTGTTAGAAAAAAGATAAGAAGATGTAATATTTCAGTTAATTATGATAATAGATACGATATTAGTTCTTTTACTAATCTTAGAGAAAATGAATGGAGTTGTGGTGAAAAAGGTAATTTAGACAGGGATGTATTTTATAAGATTTTATCATTATACAATGGTAATTTAGTAACTATAAACAATTACAATTCTTTATATGGAAATAACGAATATATAAATATACCTATACAATATTTAGTGGCTTCTAGTTCACCTGTAATTAATACTTTTGATAATAAAACTTTTGATTCTCCTGAATTTTATGTTAATGGTATGAAATTAAAAAAAACATTAAATAATGGAAGATTTTCATATGTTATTCGAGATGATGAAATAGTAGCTAATAAAACAGCAAACATTAAATTAGTTATAAATAATTACAATATAGGAAAAGAACAAATAGATTATCTTGATAATTTTAATGGCAATGAAGTAGAAATACCTTATAATTTTTGTTCGTATAATGAAAGTACTGATGTAAGTACATGTGAACTACAAATTAAATATAATAAATTAAATAAGAACGATATAATATTTTCTTTTGATATTAAAAGTTCAAATAAAACAATTGAGATTTATGAGAATATAATTTATACATATGATTATGATAAAAACCTAGTTTATGAAAATGATGAAGAAATTGACGATGAAAATAAATATACTTATTCTAAAATAAATCTTTACAACAAAAATATTGTAGGTATTGTTTTTATACCATATGATTATTTAAATTTAGAATACGATTTAGAAAATAAAGAAATAATAAAAGAAATTGAAACCGATATGAATTTATTAAATTATAAAAAAATGAATAAAGTTTTTGCTTCTCGAGGTTATATAGAAAAAAATGAAAATGGTAAGTTTATAATTTCGCCTGATAGTCTTTTTCAATTTGTTGATTTATGGGAAAAAACAGAGAATAAATTTGAAAAATGGGATGTTGCTTATAAAAAAGGACGTTTATTATGGAATGATGAAAAATACCCCGCATTAATATTTATGAATAAAATTGATAAAACATTTATGAATAATGAACCAAATCATATTTTGAATATTACATATAATTCATCTTTATATAAATATATTTATGTTTATGAAAATGATGATGGTAGTTTATATTTAGATCCAGAAGTTATTAAAGTAAGGGACAATGACGGTTCAATTATGAATGTTGGTGGTAGTAGTAGTGATACATCAAATATAAATATGAATTATTCTTTATTAACAAATTTAAGTGGTTGGTTGCCACCAGGTCCAGTAGATAGTATCTTGAATCTTCCATTTTCACTTTTAAATAGTATAAAAAAAAGTTTATCTGGTCAATGTAGTCCAGTTAAGATTAAATTTCCGTTTGTTGATTATGAGATGAATATACCTTGTATGAATACGTTTTATGAAAATATTGGTGCCACTTCGTTTTTTAATTGGATAGGCGTTATTGCAAGTACATTGATGTTATATAGTTATTTTATATTTTTATATAACTGGATAGATGGACTTACAACGCTTACGAGAAGAAAATTGGAAATGTGGGGGTGTGACTACTAATATGAATGTTGCAATAGAAAATATTTTTGATTTTTTAATGAATATGTTATCTACTGTTATACAACTTGTTGCATATATACCTAATCAAATAATAATAAATTTGTTGCCATCGTTAACAACAAAAATAGAGGAAATAACTACAAATATAAATACTATTTTTGATAGTATTACATGGTCTTTAAGTGTAGTTCCACCAGTAGTAATTATAACTTTACTGTTTATATTAAAAATTGAAATTTCTAGACACATGATATATATATCAACTCATGTTTTCGTTAAAGTATGGGAATTGATAAAAAAAATAAAATTTTGGTAATTAATAAAGAAAGTATAAAAAAGTGGTTTCTTTGTAAAAATGGATTAATCACTGCATAAAAGTATTTTATGCCGAGAAAATTTTTGTAATAGGTATTTATGTGTTAAATTTAATCACTAAAAAAACTGCTTAATAATCTACCTTTAAATAAAAATAAAAAAAGTATTAAAAAGTATCAACTACATTATAGAGTGATTAAGTGGGAAATAGGAGCGAAGCGCCCGAAGGAAGCTTCCTCCCCACGTAATTTAAAAACACATAAATAGGGTTCCTATTGCAAAAAGCAATTGGAATAAAATAACTATACTAAAAAAAACTTTCTTTACCTAAAAAAAGAGATTTTGGAATATTGATAAAAATATAAAAAGGGAATTAGAAAGGGTTAACATACATAAAAAGGAGTAATGAAAAATGGATAAAATAATAATTCTTGCATTAGGAATAATGTTATTTATAAAAATAAAAGACTATAAAATCGAGTGGAACACGTTGTTTAAACGTGGAATAAAGCCCATAGACGATAGATTCGGAGTATATAGTATCACAGGAAAACAGGGAACGTTTAAGAGTTTTAGGGGCATTCATTTACTTTTAGCACAGGATAAAAATTTATGTAATAAAATTAAAACCAATATGAAAAGTATAAAAATACCTGGATATAATATAGAGTATTTTGACAAAATTAGTGATATTTACAAAGATAGCGAAGAATATTGTATATACCTCATAGATGAAATATCACGTAAATACGATAAGAACTGTAGAACTGATACACAATTTTACGCATGGTTAAATCAGTCAAGGAAAGCCCATAGAATAGTTATTTTAATAACTCAAGAATGGAAAGAATTACCGATGTGGTTACGTAGACCTATTAAGTTCTCGTTTACTACATTAAAAAATAGATTATTAAATAGATTTCATTTATATATAACTATTGTAGGAGATGCTGAAAACATGGTTTTAGATAAAGATGAAATGGAATGGAATTGTCCTACAATAGGGAAGATATTATGGAAACCAACACAAGAAATAGCAAGTATGTATGATACTTTTGAGGTTGTTTCTGATTTGTAGGCACAACACAACTTCGTTGCGTTGTGTTGTGCCGATAGGAGTAGAAGGAAGGTGTAGAAAAAAAATATAACATTAATAGCTTTTGAAAGAGTATTAAACAAATTAATTAAAGTAAAAGAAGAAAATCAAGAATTAAAAAAACAGCAAAAAGAGTTTATAAAATATTTAGAAGATGAAAGAAAAAGATTTCTTTCTAATTTTAATACTGATGGAATACCAATAATTGAAGTAGAATTATTAGATTTAGTTTTAGAAAACTATAAAAAAATAATGGGATTAAAGAGATGGAAAAAGAAGTAGAGAAGAGTAAGAGTAGACAGGCGACACGCCTGGCTGCTCTATTACTTGATAGTAGTCTCATAACTCAAACTAAAAGAGTACCTTATAACATAAAAATAATAGAGTGTGGAGACTATGTACAAGTGTATAGTAGTGAGGTTAAATTTAAAAGTGATAATAGTTTAGAAGAACTTGATGAATTAAATTTATATAAGAAAAAAATAGAACTAGAAGAAAATATAAAAACAGAGAGAAAAGTAGGGGAAGTGCAATATAAAAACCTACTTCGAAGTAGGTTTCAAATGGAACGACTTATAAAAACAAATGAGCATATATGGAAAACATTTATAACATTAACATTTGCTGAAAATTTAAAAGATATTAAATACGCAAATAAAAAGTTTAATATATGGCGAACATATATTAAACGATTAAAAAAGGACTTTAGTTACGTTTGCGTACCAGAATATCAGAAAAGGGGAGCAGTACACTACCACCTACTAACAAATCTAGACATATCTAAAGACCTCAATATCATTATACCACAATGTGGTAAAAATGGTAAAGTATTAAAAAATAGATATGATGTAAAAGGATGGTCATATGGTTTTACAAGAGTAGATGAATTAAAAGACTTGAATGTCATATCATATTTATCAAAGTACATGACAAAAGAAAGCGATAATAGATTATATGGTTATAGAAAATATCTTAATAGTACGAATTTAAAACAACCACATACAAGTTATTTAGATTTAACAGAAATAAAACACTATGAACATTTAGAAAAAATGTTAAAAAATAAAGAGTTAGATTATTCAAATAAATATTTTGATTATTATGGAGACGAAGTGAATTTCTTTGAATTCAAAGGAAGTCAACATAATATGTATTATACGAAAACGTTATTCTATACAAAATATGGATTTTATTCCATATAATATATATTATTTTATATTTTTCTAGATTGTATTTCTGCTATTTTTTCAAACACTTCTGTAACATTTTTTTCATTTATTTCAGTATAACCAAGTTCTTTCAATGCCTGTATCTTAACTGTATTTAATTCCTGAGTTCTAGATAATTTTTCTTCTTGTTTCATCTCAATTTCAGCTTCAAATTTCTTATGTGCTTCTAATACTTTTTGCTTTGACACACCATTACTATTAAATAGTGATATAGCTTGATACATTATTCCTTCAAATATTAATTGATTATCTCTATTAAATACGCATTCCTGTGGGCTTATAAATCCATTAGATTTAGCAAAGTAGGCAAGTACATACTTCAACTCATCTACATCATCTATTACTTGTAGAAAGTGATATAAATATCTACAAATATTATATGCATTCTCATCATCATCACTTAATTCTTCCTTAAGCAAATTAATTATGTCACATAATACCTTTTGACTTTTTTTATTTAAAGATTTCAAATTATAACTAAATCCATCATTTTTATAACTACTACTCTCTTTTTCACTCTCCAAAAGTATCTTCTCTACCCTCATCATATATTCATTCGTTGGCTTGACATTTTTCACTTCATTTACATCGTCAACTCCAAGTAATAATAATAACTTTGTTTTTTTATCTTTTGGCCATTCACTAATAGAATTCATCTCTAAATAATTATAAACCATCTGTCTAGAAACACCTAAATACTTAGCCAATTTTACCTTTGATATCCCCAATTCTTTTAATAAGCCATTTACTTCTTTCATAACAAATACCTCCACTACTCTACATATAAATAATATCATAAACATAAAAAAGTGTCAAGTAATAACACTTTACACTTTTTATAAGAGATTTAATAAACTTTGAAATAAGTATCTCTCACCTACATTTATATTATAAGAAAAAATATTTCTTATTATTTTAAAAATACATGTTATACAAACATACATTTTTTCAAAATATAAATATTATAAACTAGAAAGGATGTGTTTTAGTATGTACGGATATGGCTATAATGGCGGTGGTGCACTATGGATTATTTTAATTATATTTATAGTATTATTCTTATTTACACCTGGATTTGGTGGAAGAAATTGTGGTTGCCAAAATAGTTGCTTGTAAAAAGGTCATTAATTTGACCTTTTATAATAGATACCATAATTTTTCATTATTTTTTCTTACTTCTTTAATAATACCCCCACCTAAACACTTTTCATCTTGATAAAAAACACATGCTTGACCTGGAGTAACACTCTTTACATTTTTATACCTTACTAGTAACTCACCATTATCTAAATATTCTATAGATACAGGATTATCTTTTTGCCTATATCTAAACTTAGCACTACATTCAGTTGGTCTTAAATCACAATTAAAGTTAACTTGTTCAACAATGCATGAATCTGATAATAAATATTCATTATCTTCTCCTTCACATACATAAAGAATGTTTTTATTTAAATCTTTTCCTACTACAAATAACTTATCAGACGTCCCACCAACATCAAGTCCTCTTCTTTGACCAATGGTATAATACATAAGTCCAATATGCTTTCCTAAAACTTGTTTTGTTTCTATATTTATAATATCTCCTTCTTTATTAGGTAAATAATTTTCTAAAAATCTTTTAAAATTTCTTTCTCCAATAAAACATATACCAGTTGAATCCTTTTTCTTTGCTGTAGTAAGTTTAAGTTCATCAGCAATTTTCCTTACTTCATCCTTTACTATATTTCCAACTGGAAATAATACATTTTTAAGTTGTTCCTTTGTAAGTTGAGATAAAAAATAAGTTTGATCTTTATTATCATCTATACCTCTTAACAAATATCCATCTTTTATTCTTGCATAATGACCAGTAGCAATATAATCAGCACCTAATCTTTTTGCTTCTTTTATAAATAAATCAAATTTAATATATTTATTACACATAATATCAGGGTTAGGAGTTCTACCTTTTTTTAACTCATCAAGAAAATAAGTAAAAACATAATCCCAATACTCCTTTACAAAATCTATCCTATGAAGAGGAATTCCTAATTCATTCGAAACTGCTAAAGCATCATTATAATCTTGTTCTTGTGGGCATATATTGTTATTTAATGTCGGATTACCTAAAATGTCATTGTTTACAGAAGCATCCCAATTTCTCATAAATAATCCAATTACTTCATACCCTTCTTTTTTTAATAAATAAGCAGCAACCGATGAATCAACTCCGCCACTCATTCCAATAACAACCTTCATAAATATCACCAAGATTATTATACTTTTATTTATGAAATTAGTAAATAAGTTTTATTATATAAGGTATTATATATGTTTCATATAATGAAGAAATAGATAAAGTTAATATCAAAATTATAAATACTAAAATATACTTTTTTAATTGTTCTTTTATTTTAAAATCTTCCTTATTTAATATATTCTTAAATATTTTTATTGATAAATTGAAAGCATACACACACATTATAAAATAAAGTATTAAATTAAGTATTAAATGAGGAAATATATATAAAAAACTAAACAATATACCTTCAAACTTAAAATTATATATTAAAGTTGTAACTGTAAAAGCAAGTGTAAATCCCTTATAAAATAACATACAAACTATAAACGGAAGTCCAACTATAGACAATCCAAGTAGAAATATAACAAGTAAAAATACATCGTTATTTACTAAATTTGGTAACAAATTACTTGATAGTACATAATTTTTTGAATTTACAGTATCAAAAAAATTTGTTATTTCACTCACTATAAGTTTTTTATCAGCTTCCTTTAATATTGTAATAAATAATGTACCAAAAAACAAAGAAATGATTACAACTACAATTAAAGAAATATAAGTTGATTTTTCTCTTTTTATATCATTTAACATTACCTTAAATAGCTTGTTCACTTTCATCACCTATAAAATTATATTAAAATAATTTTATTTTATTACTTAATATGTTATAATTACATCGAGGTGAGATTATGAAAACTGGAATGAAAATATTTGTATGGATTGCACTATTATTGATGGTGGGTAGTGTAATTATATCAATAATATCCCCACTTCTTTGGAGGTAATTATGAAAGAAAAATTAAAAAATAAATATATTGCATATGGTGTAACTGCTTTTAGTGTTATAGCAGTTTCAATAATATTATATTTTTTTATACTAAGATTTAACAAAATAATAATATCAATTGGCAAGGTTTTGGTGATATTTAGACCATTATTATATGGAATAGTTATTGCATTCTTTTTAACCCAAATATATAATTTTTTTGAAAAGAGATTTAATAAGTTATTATCAAATAAATTCCCTGATAAAGAAAAGACAAAAAAATTATCAAAAATAATAAGTATTGCACTTTCAATAATAATTATGTTTTTTATACTATTTATTATCTTATATGTATTAATACCAAAACTTATAAATAGCATAATTGGTATAATAGATACTCTTAGTGAGGAAAACATAAATAATATAGAATTATGGCTTGAAGATATTCTTAAATTTAATCCACTAATAGAAAATATTGTACATGAAGCAATAAACGATTCTTCAAAATCCATTTTAATTTGGATATCAGAAGGATTATTACCTACTATGGAAAATATTTTTGAAAATGTTACAACTGGATTAAATGACATGTATGTATTTTTAAAAGATTTTATTATAGGTTTAGTATTTTCAATTTATATTTTGGCTAATAAATCAAAATTTATTGCTCAAATTAAAAAAGTAATTTATTCAATATTCGGTATAAAAAAAGGTAATTCAATACTTCAAAGTGGAAGATATAGTTATAGTGTATTTAATGGATTTATTAAAGGTAAATTATTAACTTCGATTATTATAGGTGTTGCTTGTTATATAGGTATGCTCATTCTTAAATTACCATATGCTCTTTTAATTTCATTAATTGTTGCCACAACTAATATAATTCCATTTTTCGGACCAATTATTGGATGGATCCCTAGTGTTATACTAATTATTTTGGTAAATCCAATGCAGGCATTATATTTTACTATTCTTATAGTAATATTACAACAAATTGAAGGAAATATTATAGAACCAAAAATTGTTGGCAATAATACAGGTATATCTGGATTTTGGGTATTATTCTCTATAATTATATTTGGAGATTTATTTGGATTTGTTGGAATGATAATAGGAGTACCTATATTTGCCATAATTTATCATTTTGCAGCATTTTATTTAAAGAAATACTTAGCAAAAAAAGAATTACCAATTAATACAGAAGATTATAATAACTTAAAATATATTGATGAAACAACAAGAAAACCAGTAAAAATAAAGAGTTCTAATTTCTAGGACTCTTTATTTTTAAACTTTTAAGTTTTACATATACTTTATTATAAGCAAATGAATAAACAAAATACCAAAATTTTGAAACTATTAAATTAAATTCACCAATATATTCCTCTACTACTCCATCAAACCCCTTCTTAAACTCAAATAAACCATACATATTTTCATTTTTATTATTAAATACATCAGATATACCATAAAAATTATATTTAGCATAATCATGTTCTTTTGCATATTTAATCATATCCCAATTTAACATATATGCAGGCATAAAATCTCTATATTCACCATATGCACCACCAAATAAAGATAATACTTCCTTACCATGAAAAATGAACATAAGTGCACCTAATAAAACTACATTACCATCCTTTTTCATATTATTCGCAATATTTATCTTTTTATCCAAACTATCTATTATAATCTGAATTTCATTAATCTTATTATTTGCCTTTTTATTATTAGCAAATTTTCTAGTTTTAAGATCATCCTTAATATTATCAAGTTTTTTCTCTTCTTCTTTTTTTCTATTATTCAAATTGTTTAAATACTCCTCTATATTTATTTCAGCAAAAAGAATTTCTATTTCTTCCTTAAATATATCAAGCATATTTTTATAATACTCTAATGGTCTATCAATAAAATTTCTTCTTATAGAAGTTTTTTCCATAACATCTTTAAATTTATTAAGTTCATCTTTTTTCATAACTCTTGTCTTTATTCCAAAACTCTCATCTTTTTTTATCATTTGCTTTGTAGTTGTTTCCATTTTATTATATATTTCGTCTATACTTTTACCATTTAAATCAAGAGTAAATGCAAACCTAGGTTGTAAATTACCAACATCTATAAATCCATTATGCTTAAATCCAAGTTCCTTTAAAGAATCAATTATATTTGAATTATCAATACCATTATTAACTAAATTTCCATCTTTATTTCTTTCTTTATATATAATAGCAGGATCTATTTTTACAAATATCGCATGATGCTTTTTTGCAAACTTCTTAATATTTTTAGTAAAAAAATTCAATAATTTATGATTATTATAATCAAGTAAAAAACCACGTGGAGAATACAAAATAGATAACTTTGATAAAACATTTTTCTTAAGTATTAAAGCCCCGGCTATAATCTTTTTATTTTCTTTTACACCAACTAAATAATAATGCCAACCATTTGTTTCCTTTAATTTACCCCATTTAACAGTTTGATAAAAACTACCTAATTCATGATTTTGTTCAAATTCAGTAAATTCTTTTTCATTCAACATTACAAATTCCATATGTCACCTACTCCTAAAATAAGTATATAATAAACGATTACTAATTACAACTTAAAATAAGAGAATAAATCTCTTATTTTTCCATTTCTTCTAACATATTAGTTATAAAAATACCATAGCCCTTAGTAGGATTATCAACTACTACGTGCGTAACTGCACCAATTATTTTATCATCCTGAATTATTGGTGAACCACTCATACCTTGAACTACACCACCACAAGCTTTTAACATATTTTCATCTGTTATATTAAATAATATATTTTTTATCCCATTATCATTATTATTTATCTTAATTATTTCAATATTAAACTCCTCTATTTCCTCTTCTTTAAGTACAGTTAATATCTTAGCACTACCAAGCTTTATTTCATCCTTATTTGCAACTTTATATAACTTTGAATTATTAATTTCTTTATCATAATTACCAAATATACCACTAGATGTATTTTTAATTATCGAACCATACACATTATCAGAGTAAAATGTAGCATTTTTCTCGCCCGGATATCCATTTGAACTTTTAGTAATACCAGTTATTTTTGATTTAAATATCTTACCATCTTTTACTTCTATTTTAAGTGCTGTATTCTTATCAATAATTTCGTGACCTAATGCACCATACATTTTAGTTTCTGGATCTATAAATGTAAGTGTTCCAATACCACTTATTGTATCCTTAACATAGAGCCCAGTCTTGTATATTCCATCACTTGATTTAATCAATTTTAAATTCGTTGTTATTTCATTATTACCCCTCAAATAAGTAATCTTAACATTATTTTTATCATTTGAATTAGTTATTCTATTAACCATAGAGTTTATATCATTAACTACATAACCATCTATTTTAGTTATATAATCACCTAATTGTATCCCAGCATCTTTACTAGGAGAAACATCACCCACATTATATAATCCAACTACCATAATCCCTTTACTCTTGATGTTAATACCAATATTTTGTCCTGATGCGATTATATAGTCAGAATATGCAAATGAATTAATGGGAATAATACTAATAATAAGAAGAATGGTGAATAGTATGTTTTTAATTTTTTTTAAAAACACTAATAACATCTCCTTTACATTTCATGGACTATATTATTAGTATTAACAATTTAATTAAAAATATTTAACTTTGAAACTTAACTGTAATATACATTTTCTCATTATACTCTTCTTGTATACTTCTTATAATATTATTAGCAAGTTCATAATTATGTTTACTTTCTACAACAGTAATTTTTATTTGATTATTATTTATTTTTACATACGAATTTAAATTAAATTCACTTTTGATTTTATCTTCTAAACTCTCTTCCTTACCCTTATTTTGTTCAATAAGTTTTAATTTCTCATATGCCTTATTTTTTTCATCAATAGAACTATCTACATTAGTTAACACTATTCTTAAATCCTCAATTTCCTTTAATCTTGCCTCATCATCTGACACTCTTAAAACATCTAAAGATGAAGAATCACTTATTTCAATATTAACCTTATTATCATTTTCCTTATTCACTTCATTTTCTTTTTTAGATTCAAATACTTCTTTAGGCATTGTTATATAATAAATACTTAGAACCAAAATCAAACTAAATAACGTTAAAAACCATAATTTTTGCTTATTAATCATAGTATTTCCTCCAGTTTCTAATATATATTATTAAAATAATTATAAAATATTACAAAAAAAAGAAAGCATTATTTCCTAGAAACATACTTTCCATCTTTAGTAGACACAATAACTACATCGCCCTCATCAATAAATAATGGAACTCTAATAGTTAAGCCAGTATTAAGAACCGCTTCTTTAGTAGCAGTTGTAGCAGTATTTCCCTTTAAACCTGGCTCTGTTTTAACAACTGTCAATTCAACCTTTTCTGGAATGTTAACACCTAACATTTCATTGTTATAATAAAGTATTTCTACTTCACTATTTTCAGTTAAATACTTACTTTCATCTTCAATTTGCGAAACAGGAATTTCTACTTGAGAATAATCTTCCATATCCATAAACACAAAATTATCCCCACTACTATACAAATATTGCATAGTTTTCTTTTCAATTAATGCCTTGCCAACTTTAATACCTGCATTAAAAGTTTGTTCGTAAATTGCACCAGTCCTTAAATTTTTAAGTTTCATTTTTACGATAGCAGCACCTTTACCCGGTTTCACATGTTGGAACTCTAATACAGTAAATATATTACCATCTACTTCTATAGTCATTCCATTCTTAACATCATTAACATTTACCATATTTTCCCCCTGTTATTTTTTTTCTTTATGCTTAGTTGATTTATTACATCTAGAACAATACTTATTTAATTCTAATCTCTCAGTATTATTTTTTTTATTTTTTATTGTTCTATAGTTTTCTTCATTACATTCTGTACAAACTAATGTAATTCTTTCTCTATTTCCAGCTTTTGCCATAGTTTTCACTCCTTCTTTAACTACTACATTATAGCAAATTATTTATAATTTTCAAAGTATTTTTCAGTAATTTGTGAAGATATTCGCATATTTATTGAGGAAATGTATTCACTACCATAAATATGTGATATGTCAGGAGACACAATAACTATACTAATTTCAGGATTTGAAAAAGGTGCAAATCCAGCAAAAGTAGTAGAAATAGTTTGCTTATCTATTACCCCATCCGAATCACTATCATAAAAACTTTGAGAAGTACCAGTTTTCCCAGCCGGTTCATATTTAAGATTAATATATCCAAACCCTAATCCATTATAACCCATTACCGCCTTAAATCCCTCTTGTATTCTTTTTATATACTTAATATCTAAATCAACACTTCCTAGTTTCTCTACATCATTTTTGTATATTATATTATTTGATATATCATTTATACTCGATTTATGCACTTCTTTTAACAAACTTAACTTATTCCTAACACCATTATTTGCTATTGTATTTATATACTGAGTAAGTTGAAGAGGAGTATATGTATCATATTGACCAATTGAAAAATCCAAAATAAGACCAGGTGTATCATTCATACCTTTTAAACCAGTACTTTCATTAGGTAAGTCTATTCCTGTTTTTACACCCAAACCATATGAATTAAACATATTTCTATATATTTTAAAAGGATCATTAATTAAAGAAAATCCACCATTATATACATAATCAAAACCAGATACTTTCATCGCAATTTTGAATTGATACGAATTAGAAGACAATCTTAAAGCATCTACATCATTTAACATACCAAGTCCACTTCTTAACCAAGAACATTTTAAAGGAGTATTAGCAAGTTTAATACATTCATCTTTCATAACAGTTCCTATATCAATCGCTCCAGTTTTATAGCCAACCGAAATAGAAGCACCTTTTATAACAGAACCAACTGTAACAGAAGACGTTGGTAAATATGCAGTATAATCATATATTTCCTTTTTATTATTTATTGTTTTTGCAGCAAGAGACAATATTTCACCTGTATCCGGTTTACTTATAACTACAAATTCTCTATTAAAATAATTTGAATTCGGTTCATTTTTACTTCTTATCATCTCACGCTTCATTATCTCTTCAAGTTCAAGTTGTAAATCTATATCTATAGATAAAACAATATCATTTCCTCTAACCGCATCTTTAATCTTTTTTAAACCAGTCCCATCATTTTTATATATTGGTTTTTCACCTTTCAAATAATCTTCATATTGAAACTCTAACCCACTCAAACCAACTCTATCTGTTAATTTATATCCCTTCTTTAAATAATATTCCTTAAAATCCTCAGTTACACCTTCTTTTTCACTAGAAACATTTCCAAATATTCCTCTTAAAGTATCACCATACAAATATTTTCTTTCCCAACTCAACTTAGTTATTATACCTTTATAAAAATCTAAGTTTTCACTAAGTAACGCATATTCTTTATCAGTAGCATATTTCTTAATAAGTTTTTCTTGATAAGAATAACCATTATTCATCAAAAAATAAACATAAGCAAGTTTCTTATCAATAGTTTCCAATTCTTCTTTAGTAATTCTCTCACGTTTTTTTAACTCAATATCAGAATTAGTAATTTTTCTAGTTTTCAACAACTCCCATTCTTCTTCTGTAATCTTTTGATTTATTGTATCTGCATTTATAATTAAATACAAATCCTTTAACATACTTTCTTTTACATTATTATAATCCAGTTCTAATACTTCAGTTAATTTTTTTGCTATTTCTATCTCATCACTTTTACTTACTCCACTTTTTCTCTTATAATATATGGACTTAACACCAACATTATCTACCAACAGCTTATAATTCCTATCATATATTCTTCCCCTTGGTGCACTTTCACCTTCTATACTTGCATATACTAAATTATTAAGTTCCTCTTCATAATATTTATTTTTAAATATAGTAATATATGTTATTCTTAAGAATATAATAAAAAACAAAAAAAACAAAATATAGGTGATTATTTTAAATCTTTTTTTTATAATTTCACTTAATTTCTTTATAATATCACCTCTAATATTATTTTTGTTATTATTTTAATGTTTATACATATAATTAATTAGAGGTGTAAAATGTATTATAATATTTTAAAAAATTATATAGATAAATTAGAAAAAAAACATATCATTATGTATGCATATAAAGAGAATATCACTCTAAATGATGAAGAAATAAATATAATATATAATACAATAAAAAGTAAATGGGAAGAACTATATAAAACAGATGGAACAAAAATAATAAATGATTTGAAAGGAAAAATAAATAATATAGCACTAACAAAAATAGAAAAAATGTATAAAGATGCAAAAGAAAAACTATTGTAAATAATAGTTTTTTATATTTTCTTCTAAATTTTCATTAAATTTTTTATTTCTTATCATTTCTATTTCAAATTTATAAGGAGGATAAGATTCCTTATCAAAAGTATACCAAGGAGTTTCTAATATTTTAGGAATACTTTCTACTCTTTTATTATAAATAATATTTATTAAATTATTAAAACCAATAGTACCATATCCAATATTAGCATGTCTATCTTTTTTTGAACCATTATTGTTTTTAGAATCATTGACATGAATGCATCCAAGCTTATCTAAACCAATTTTATTATCAAATTCATCTAATATATTATCAAACTTACTCATATCATATCCAGAATCATTCATATGACAAGTATCAAAACAAACCATAAGTTTATCACTATGTTTTGTATTATCAATAATATACTTAAGTTCATCAAAATTAACTCCACATTCACTGCCTTTACCAGACATTGTTTCTAAACATATATATACACTAGTATCCTTATTTAATACCTCATCAAGCGTAGACACAATTGTTTTTAAACCAAATTCTATGCCATTTCCAACATGACTACCAGGATGAAGAACCATTTTTTTAATACCAAGAAACTCACATCTAGAAATTTCTTGTTTTAAAAAATCAACATTAAACTGAAAATTCTTCGGATTAGCCAAATTAACTATATAAGGAGCATGAACTATAACATTCTCTACATCAATTTTATTATCCATCATCAACTTATATGCCTTTTCTTTTAATTCAATACTAATAGGAACTCTAACTGTATTTTGAGGTGCACCAGTATAAAACATAAAACAATTAGATTTATAACTAACCGCCTCTTTTACACTACCTAATAACTGTTCATTTTTATTAAAAGAAACATGAGAACCAATTATCAAATTCATATTTATCACCATTACAATTATACAACAATCTGTAAAAGAAAAAAAGGCCATAGGCCTTCATTTACATTACTATGAACAAGTTACAGGTACTGTAAATGTTTGTGTTGCTGAATCATAAGAACCTTTACAACCTTTAAACTTACCAGTTGTAGGTGCAGTTTCAACTTTAACCACAGCAGTTCCCTTAGTATCCTCAGTAGTTCCATAAGTTACACTACAAACAGTTCCCTTTAAACCAGCATCAACTGTAGCAACTGCCTCACAGTTACCATTTGCTGGAGTTTCACCTTTAATAATCTTAATTTGATAATCTTTTTCTGCAGATGATGCTATCATTTTTAAAGAAGACTCGAATGAATTCTTAGTAGCATCATTAATAACAGATAATATCTTAGGTACTGCTATTACTAGGATAATTGCTAATATTACTATTACTGCTAGTAACTCAATTAAAGTAAAACCATTTTTCTTTTTCATATTTCCATCCCTTCCTATCTTTATGTTTTACACTACTATATTAGCATATTGAATATTAAGTGTCAATAATTTTTAATTTTATTTTTGTTGCTTTACATACCTTAACAACTCGCTTTTAGAATCATTATTTGTAAGTGCTGAACCAATTACCAATATATCTACGCCACTTTCTATACATTCAATTGCTCTATTTTTATTTATTCCCCCATCTACAGAAATTAATACGTTTAAATTATCTTTTTCAATTTTATTTTTCAATTTTTTAATTTTATCTAATGCCATAGTCATAAATTCTTGTCCACCTTTGCCTGGCTCAACGCTCATAACTAAAACCAAATCAATATAAGGTAATAAATCAAAAATTTCTTCCACATTAGTACTTGGTTTTATACTTATACCACACTTAATACCATGGTTTTTTATTTTTTGTATAGTTTTTATGTCTTTTAATGCCTCATAGTGAAAAGTTATAAATTCAGTATTAAGCATTATATAATCATAAATATACGAATCAATATCTGATACCATTAAATGAACATCTAAAGGATATTTAGTATTATTGATTATTTCCTTTATTTCATCATACGTAAATGACTTATTAGGAACAAAAATTCCATCCATTATATCTAAATGTATATAATCAATATCTAAATCATTAAATTCTATTGTTGTTTCTTTTAATTTATCTCTAATCGATAATAGAGATGCTGATACTTTTACCATATAAACTCCTAATATTTTTCTTTAAGTTCATTTATAAACTTAACATAATTATCATATCTTGACTTTAATATTTCGCCCGCTTCTACCATCCTTTTTACTTCACATTCATCTTCTTTTATATGCATACAATCTTTATATTTACACTTATCTTTATATCTATTAAATTCAATCATGTTATCTCTGATATCTTCCTTTTTCATTTGGGCAAATGATAAAGCACTAAAACCAGGTGTATCTGCAACAAATCCACCAAACAAATCTATAAGTTCAACATGTCTTGTAGTATGTTTACCTCTACCTAATGCTTGTGAAATTTCATTTGTTTTTAATGTCAAACTACTATCTAAATGATTTAATAAAGTAGATTTACCAACACCACTCTGACCAGTTATAACAGTTATTTCATCTTTTAAAATTTTTTTAATTTTATTTATTTCAGTATTAAAAATAACTTCATAACCAATCTTTTTATAGTATGTAATATATTCATCTATTAAATTCATATCATTAATTAAATCTAACTTTGATAAACACAAAATTGGTTTTATATTATTAAATTCTATTACATTTATAAGTTTATCAACTAAATTTGTACTAAACGTTGGTTCTTTTACACTCATCACTATAACCGCTTTATCAACATTAGCTATTGGTGGTCTTATTAGAAAATTTTTTCTAGAATATACTTTTGTAATTATTTTTTTTTCATAATCAATTTGTACTTTATCACCAACTAAAGGAACTATTTTTTTATTCCTAAACAGTCCCTTTGCTTTACATATAATATTTTCATTATTACATCTTACTGTATATAAATCACTTATATTTTTAATTATTAATCCATCCATTATTGCTCTTCTTTATTTTCCTTTTCTTTATTTTCCACTTCATGTGATGGTTCGTTTTCTTCTTTTGGTAATACAGCAACCTTTATTGTTAAATCGGCACCTCTTGCAATAAGAGTATTTTGTCTTCTACTTTGACTTAATATTGTACCTGGTTCTGCACTTTCAGTTTCTACTTCTTCTACATATAACACTAAATCATATTTAGTCGCAAAATCTTGAACCTCAGAAAGTGAATATATAGTTAAATCAGGATATACAACTATATTAGGATAATACAATATAATTTGATCTCCCTTATTAAGTTCTCCACTAATTGGATTTTGATCAATTATTATATCTTCCTTATCTTCATATTCTTTTACATCATCAACATCTTTTGATTCAACCAATACTTTTAATCCTTTTATTTCTAACTTTGCTTTTACCTCATAAATATTTTGATCCTTATAATCCTCTATTTTTATTTTTTCAGTTCCCTTAGATTGATAAAGTGTAATAGTAGTACCTTTCTTTACAGTTCTATTTATAGTAGGATTTGTCTTTACAACTTTTCCTTCTTCAACAGTATCACTATATACCTCTTCAACTTTAACATCTACTACAAAACCAGCTTTCCTTAATTCTGTTTCTGCTTTAACTATTGTCATATTAGAAACATCAGGAATCTTAACATCAGGAACCTTAGTTATCTTAGGCAAAAGTAGCAAAAATACAACTACGCCTATACATATAACACCTATTATAGAACCCATTATCCACGCGAACTTATTTTTTGGCTTATAATCCTTTTTATCAACCTTTTTAATAGATACTTCATCTCCTTCTACATTTTTCTCATTTGTTCTTTTTATATCTCCTTCTTCAAATTCTATATATTGATACTTTAGTTTTTTATCTTCCTTTGCCTCATCAGTTAAACATCTGCACAAATCATAATACATTTCTCTTGCATTATTATATCTGTTTTCAGGATTTTTTGCACATGCCTTTAATATTATATTTTCAACACTTTGAGGAATAGATTCATCAATTTCTCTTACAGATGGGATTGGTTCTTTCATTTGTTTTAAAGCAATTTCTACTGCATTTTCTCCTTTAAATGGAAGAGTACCCGTTAAAAGTTCAAACATTAATATTCCAAGTGAATATATATCACTCTTAATAGTCGCACCTTTTCCTGCAGCTTGTTCAGGTGGAAGATAATGCACAGAACCCATTACTGAATTAGTTTGAGTAAGTTGAGTACTATTTAACGCAACCGCTATTCCAAAATCTGTTATTTTAACAAGTCCATTATCTAATATTAACATATTTTGCGGTTTTATATCTCTATGTATTATAAAAGAATCATGTGCGTGTGCAATTCCATCAGTAAGTTGTTTCATTATATCTATTACTTCAGGAAGTGACAACTTTGTTCTTCTCTTAATTAATTGCTTTAAGTTCTTTCCATCAACATATTCCATTACTATATAAAAATTTCCATCATCTTCTCCAACATCATATATTTCAACAATATTAGGATGATTTAAAGAAGATGCTGATAACGCTTCTCTCTGAAACCTCCTTACAAATTTTTCATCATTAGCAAGATCTCCCCTTAATACCTTCACTGCTACTTTTCTATTTAAAATAGTATCATTAGCCAAATACACATTAGCCATTCCACCTTCACCAAGGATTCTTATTATTTCATATCGATCATTTATTTTTTGCCCCTTAACAATCATTATTCTTCACCACTTTCACACTCTAATAATGCAACAGAAATATTATCAGTTCCACCTCTATTATTACTTTTCGCAATAAGCTTTTTTGCCTTATCTTCAAGCGATATATCCATTTTAAGTACATTTTCTATTTGCTCAACACTAAGCATATTAGTAAGCCCATCACTTGATAACAATATTCCATCAATATTTTTTTCTACATCAAATATATCTACTTCAGCAGGATTAACCGCACCAAGTGCTTTCATAAGAACATTTTTTTTAGGATGGAATTTTGCTTCTTCTAAAGTTAATTCACCAGTCGAAATAAGTAAATTAACTAATGTATGATCTTTTGTTACCTTAAACAATTTATTATCTTTTTTAACAAATCCAGAACTATCTCCAATGTTACCAAACAAAAGATAATCTTCAGTATAAATTGCTATAACCAAAGTTGTTCCCATACCCTTACTTTCACTATGTTCACTTGTATATTTAAATATCAAATCATTTATATCAGATACAGTATTTCTAATCCATTTTATAGCATCTTGCTTATTTCCAATAGTATCCATACTTGAATACTTTGTAGCAAGATGATTTATAGCAATAGACGATGCAACCTCACCTGCTTTATGGCCACCCATACCATCAGCAACTGCTAATAAATACTCATTATTTTTATTCTTAACTATAATCAAATTATCTTCGTTATGCTCTCTTACTCTCCCTGAGTCAGTTAAATAAAATGTTTTCATAATTCCTCCTCATTATGGCTCCTTAGTTGACCACAAGCAGCAGAAAGAAGTCCGCCAAACTCTTTTCTTATAGTCACACATATATTATTCTTCTTAAGTATATCATAAAATTTCAAAATTGTATCCTCAGTACTTCTTCTATATCCAATATTATTAGTTTCATTATACGGAATAAGATTAACATAGCAATTCATTCCTTTTAATAACTTAGATAATTCTATAGCACATTCCTTAGTATCATTAATACCACTTAACATAATATATTCAAATGTTACTCTTCTATTAGTAACACTTATATATTCCTTTATCGAGGAAATAAGTTCTTCAATCTTATACACTTTATTTATAGGCATTAACATATCCCTAAGTTCATTATTTGGGGCATGCAAACTTATTGCTAAATTAACCTGCAATTTTTCTTTTGTAAACTCTTTTATTTTATTTACAAGTCCACACGTAGAAATTGTAATATGTCTTGCTCCAATATCAATTCCTTTTGAATCATTAATTATTTTAATAAACTTCATTACGTTTGTATAATTATCAAATGGCTCTCCAATACCCATTAAAACTATATGTGAAATTCTAGAGTTTATATCTTTCTCTATTTCAAGAATTTGTAAAACCATTTCAGATGCTTCTAAATTTCGTCTTTTTTTTAATCTACCACTTTCACAAAAAGCACATGACATATTACAACCAACTTGAGTAGAAATACACAAACTAGTTCCATAATCATGATACATTACTACCGCTTCTATTTTCTCTCCATCATTTAATAAAAACAAATACTTAGAAACATCATTACCTACATCTTTTTTTATAATCTTTATACTATCAATCACCATATCAGTTTTCAATCTAGAAATTACACTTTTATTTAAATTAAGCATATTATCAAAATTAACTTCTCTTTTCTTATATAACCAATCAAATAACTGATCTGATTTAAAAGCTTTTTCACCAATACCTTTAAAATAATCGGCTAATTCACTTCTTGTATAAGAATAAATACTATTCATAATACCACCAGTATAATTATAACAAAATCAAGACATTTTTTAAATATATTTATATAGTTTTATATAAAATATATACATTTAAATTTAAAAGCAAAATAAAAAAGGACCAAAGTCCTTTAAAATTTTCTATTTCTTAAGAAAGGCGGTATATCTAAAACAGAACCTTCATCACTATCATCATCACTTACCAATGATGTTTTTATATCTTTCGATGATCTATTCTCAAAATAAAGCGGCTCAGTCTCTTTATCAAAACCAGTTGCTATTACTGTTACAATTACCTCATCTTTTAAATTTTCATTTATAACAGCACCAAATATAGTATTTATATCAGTATTAGCAGCAGCCCTTATTACTTCAGCAGCATCTTCAACCTCAAATAAAGTTAAATTAGAACCACCCGTAACATTTATAATTGCACTAGTAGCACCTGTTATACTTGCTTCTAGCAATGGACTTGAAACAGCTTGTTTAGCAGCTTCCACAGCCCTTCCTTCACCAGTACCTATACCTATACCTATAAGCGCATTACCGCTATCCTTCATAACCTCTTTAACATCAGCAAAGTCAAGATTAACAAGTCCAGTAACAGCTATCAAATCTGATATAGATTGAACACCTCTTCTTAAAACATTATCTACTTCCCTAAATGCATCAAGCATAGGAGTTGATTTATCAATTATATCTCTCAATCTATCATTAGGAATAACAATTAAAGTATCCACATGATTCTTCAACTCTTGTAAACCAGCCAAGGCCTGTTCCATTCTTTTTTTACCCTCAAATGAAAATGGCTTCGTAACAATTCCTACAACTAAAGCTCCTAAATCCTGAGCAATCTCAGCTATTACTGGTGCAGCACCTGTACCAGTACCTCCACCCATACCGCAAGTTACAAACACCATATCTGCACCCGTTAAAATATCCTTAATAGCATCCTTACTCTCTAAAGCAGCTTCTCTACCAACTTCTGGCTTAGCACCTGCACCAAGACCATCAGTAAGTTTCTCACCTATCTGTAATTTAATTGGTGCTTTAGAACTATTTAACACTTGTAAATCAGTATTAGCCACAATAAACTCTACACCTTTTACACCAGATTCTATCATTCTATTTACAGCATTATTACCGGCACCACCTACACCAATTACTTTTATTTTAGCCAATTGGTCCATTTCTAATCCTAACATAATTTCCTCCTTAATTATCAAAAAAATATCCAAATACTTTATTTAAAACTGAACTATCATTAATACTCAACTTATTTTGTCCAGATGCATCATTATCTAAATCAATCATCGTATATTCTTTATCCCTTGACTCTAGCTTATCATTGATGCCTTTTATCAAGCCAGACACAGTAGAATACTTATTATTTCTAATACCTATTGTATCAATATTTCCTACTTTTGCATTACTACCAAATATCTCCTCTACTAAATAAGACATACCAGGTAGTTCAGCAGTCCCACCTGTAATTATTATATAACTTATTTCCCTATTTGTTAAGAGGTAAGTTTGTTTTTTTGCAAGTTTTAATATCTCAGTTAATCTAGACATAACCACTTGCGAAATATCATACTGAGTTATACTAATTAAATCCCTATTAGTCGTAACAGCTTCCTTAACATCATTAACTCTAGAAAACTTCTTATGTGCAACAGCAAAATTCTCCTTTAATTTAGAACTATCTTTTTTATCCAACTTAAACACATAAGAAATATCATTATCTATATTCTTACCGCCTATTTGTATTACTTCAGAATTAATTATAATTCCCTTATTAAATAGCGAAACAGTAGTTATATCATGTCCAATATTTATAACAGCAGATACCCCTGTATCAGATGTATTATTCTTAAACTCATTATAATCAGCAATAGAACCAAGATTAACATCAACAACATCTATACCCAAACTTTGAAATATACTTATTATTGATTGAACATTCTTAGAAGGAGTAGTAGCCATCATTGCCTTAACTCCTAACTTCTTCCCTATTAAATTCTTTGGATCCTTTATATTTTTTTTATCATCAACTATATAATAAATTGGTATTATAGTAACCAACTCTCTATCCATTTTCAACTTAGACTTCACAGCTTTTTGTAAAACCTTTACAACATCCAAACCAGTAATTTTACCATATTCATCAATATCTACTTCACCAGTAACAATTTCAAATGTCGAATAATAAGACGGAACACTAGCAATAACCTTATCAATTGTTATCATTAATTTTCCCTCTATCTCACTAATTGCCTCCCTTAAAGATACTAATATCTCATTTGCATCAACTATTAATCCCTTCTTTATGCCACTTGATTTAACATTCGAAACAGCTAAAACATTTAATTTCTTATTATAAATTTCAGCAACTAATATTTTTATAGAATCAGATCCGAGATCAACACTAGTATAAATTTTTCTCATTATCTCATCTCCCTACTATAATCAATTTTATTATACTATAAAGTTTTTATAAAATCAAATAGTTAAATTCAATATAAATTCCAAAAATCCAACCCTTTTATCTAACACACCCGTCTTAATATCAGCATCCAATTTTGACAATTCTTTCAAATATTTCAATGCTTGCATACCATCAATACCCACATTATTAGCAAGCTTCACCCTATATGGGTGAATATCTAACTTTTTTGCTATATCAAATTCATTATAACCAGTTTTAAACATTTCCTTAACCTGAAATATAAGACGAAACTGATTAGCAAGTATTACAATCAGTTTTATTTCCTCTTCGTTTAAAATTATTAAATCATCATAAAGTGCCAAACTTCTATTTATATCTTTCTTCACTATAGCATCAACTAAATCAAATATATTATCATTTAACATTCTAGAAGTACAAATATCAATATCAGAAATAGAAATTACTTTATCATCCTCTTTATAGATAAATAATTTATCAAGTTCACTATTTATTACATACAAATTATCATTTAATAATAAAACAAACTTATTTAACGCATCATTATTAATCTCATATCCATTATCCACACATCTTTTTTTAATAAATGATAACAACTCATTTTCCTTTAATTTATCGCATTCCTTTACTTCAGCATATTTTTGTAATTCTTTCACAACTTTTTTTCTTTTATCAAGAGAATCAGAGTTAACCACTAAAACAAGAATTGATGTTGATGGATTTACTATATATTTTAATAACGAATCAATATCATGATCTATATCACACTTAATTCCTGTTAAAAATAAAGCATTATAACATATAACAATTTTATCAGTAGAAAACAATGATATCATTGATACTTCTTCTACCGCTTTATTTATATTGGTTTCACACATATCATAATTAATTAAATCATATTCTTTATACTCACTCACTATTTTGTTTACTTGTTCGTCTATAAAATATTTCTCATTGCCATATATTAAATATACCTTATTCATAAAACCACCACTACAATTTTATCAAAAAAACAAAAATATTTCTATAAAAAACAAAAAATGGGTTCATAAAGAACCCAAAATCTATATATAAACGCTTGATAGCGTTACAATATATATTATGTTCAAATGGTAAAAATTGTTACAAATTAATTTATAAATTATTATTTAAATACTTCTTTTTTACCTTGTTTGATAAAAAAACTAACAGTTCTTAGTCAAAATGATGTATTTCTAAGTAACATTTCTCTATATATCAATAATTTTTTATTTTTTCATGCATTTCATCTAATGTTAAATATGAATTGTCACCAAAGGGAAATAAACTATATCCATTATACAAACCATTTCCATTTATTTCTTTTTCTATTGCTTTTGCCAACACTAATTAAAGAATATTTAAGTTTAATACTATTAGAGAAAAAACTATTTAAAATTTCTTATCTTATATTTTTTATACTTATTAGTTTATTGTCATCTAATTCTAACTTAAATGTCTCACAATAGTTCCATTTACCATCAAAAAAGTCATTATCATTATATGTATACGATTCATTATAACCTATCTTACACCATTTACTAAATAAAGCCGCTAAAGCAGTGGAATGTCCAATAATTAAAATTTTCTTTCCCTTATAATTATTTAAAATATCGTTTAAAGCTTCTTCTTCTCTTTTAATAACCTCATTTATGGATTCACCATTTCCAATTTTATAATTAAAATCATTAAATTGTTTTTCTTCAAAATCATTTGGAAGCTCATCCCAATTATTTATTCCAAATTTTCTTTCTCCAAATCTTTCATCTATATTAATTTTATCAGTTGTAAAATACTTGGCTGTTCCTATAGCACGTACATAATTAGATGAAAAAACTATATCAAAATTTTGTAATTCATCTAATTTACTTTTTTCTTTAGCTATTTCTTCACCATTATTTGTTAATATCCATTTTTCATTTTGTAATTGCAACGAATCATTATTACTTACATTATTATATTTTAATGCTTCAGAGTGTTTCATAAAATAAATTATAGTCATCTATATTCCTCCATATTTACACACATTATATCACACCAATTAATATTATCTAACTATAATTCTTCTTTCATCTTTTTATTTTATATTCACTATCTATAAAACTAAATGAATTACAAAGTTCTTTCATAAATAATTAATATTTACTCCTTTCTACGGACTACAAGTTTCTATTTTTAATTTATTATTTTTAATTTTAAACATAATACTTCCATCTAAATCAATTCTATAAATTTTACTACTCTTTAAAGTATTAAGCACCTCTTCTTTGGGATGTCCATATCTATTATTTTTACCTACAGATATTAAACTATATTTGGGCTTAACTTTACTAATAAATTCTTTACTAGAAGAAGTATTAGAACCATGATGTCCTATTTTTAAAAAATCTATATTTTT
>UMAI01029661.1_pt1 | contig 96116 bp, 160 predicted proteins | sample 1963701 | NCBI WGS metagenome assembly UMAI01 (sample SAMEA4835915, study PRJEB28245) | human gut metagenome | biome: gut microbiome; material: fecal sample | place: Denmark | collected 2008
ACATCCTACATTCCATTTGAAAGCAATTTTTCATTTAATTAATTCCGATCCATCCAAAATCGGCAACTGTATAAATTATTTTTTCTTTTTTCATCGCAGTTATTACTTTTGATACTTCTGATTTTTTAACATCTAATGTACCTGAAACAAAATCTAATACATCCTCTTTTAATTTCTGATCACCTTTCAAACAACTGTATATACAATCCCTTATGTCAGAATTTGAAATAATCGAATCATATTCTACTTCAGATAATGAATACATCTGTATAATTTCACTTTTATTTATATTCTTAACCTCATTTGCTGTTTCTAAAATTTTATCTCCACTTTTTGTTCTCACTAAATACATACATTGTCTCCTTCCATTTGAAACAATTCTTTCATGTTATATTTTATATTCCGATGCACACTTATCACATACACTAAGATTATCTTCTGCAATATAGTTGCCACATAACTTACAATGATGTGCTTTATGTTTATTCCGTTCTATTTGAAGCAGCATATCTTTTTCTCTTTCTGCTTCGGCTAAATCAATATCAAAAAACTCAGCAAGCAATTTTTCTTTGTCAATATAATCTCCATTTCCCATAACATTAGCAAATGGATTTTCCCTCTTTTGGTTTCTATCAAATACAGTATATTTGCATAAAAACCAATCCAAAAATTCTCCACATAATTGTGACTGTTCTTGAATTTCTACCATTTTATCCAATGTTGGCGTTTTTGATTTTTCCATAAATATCATCTCCTATACAATTACCTAAATGGTGAATTTCCTTTCCGCAAGAAATCGTCATTTCAGAAGTTCATCTACGTCCATATTTTCAATTTCTGCAATTCTCTTTGATCTGATACATTCAGCAGCGAATCCCAACAAATCTTCACATGATACTTTAATCTGCGTTTTTGTTTCTTTATCTACAACATAACATTCACCTTTATAATCTCCGTCATGGTGAATTATTAATGATTTTCCTTTATAAGTATGCATTTACATCACCTCTTTTTAACAGTTTCTACATATTATATTCTCCGTTTTGAAAGTTAAATTTCATCTTTTCTCTCTTTTGCGTTTACAGTATCAAACAATTCACTAATTTGTTTTATTACTTCCATTCTAATTGTTTTTATATCAGCATATTTTTCAATATACCAACCATCTTTTTTTACTTTATCAATTGCTTTCAAAGTTGCAACAATAATTCCATCGGGGTTCATAGGATCATCTAAATAGTCTTCATAATTATTTATTAAATCATTTTCTTTTATATTATAAATGTATTTTCCTAATATAGATAACTGATACAATTTATACTGTGCATTATAATTAATGTTAATTCCATACGTATTCTTTCTCATAAAATCAAAACTCCTTATATTTTAATTTGATCTTAAACTTAGATTTCCTCTTGATATAATTTCTCTAACCACTGATTCATATTTCTCTTTTCAAAATAATCAATGAGAAATTCTTTCTGTTTATTAGTAATTCTCTTTTTATAATCTCTTGTGACAAAGAAATCATATTTATGTGGACTATGAAGTAAAATGAATCCAAGTTCACATAACTTATCGCCAGGATATTCGTCATATTCTAATTCAATGTTTCCATTTCTATATTCATTCAATAAATATTGAGAAGCCCATGCTTGATGATTTCAAAATTCGACAGAATAAAATGTGTCATTTTGAGCAAGCCAACCATAATTTTCTTCTTGACTTTCTATATTTTTATCTGTCAGATTACATTCAATAATTTTATTTCCTATAATCTTTTTTCTACATCTTATGACATCCCACGCATCTTTAGCACATTGATCTAAATATTTACCCATAAAATTGCACCTCCATATAAATATTAGATTTTTCCATTCATAATTATCATTTCCATTCTTGACTTTTAGAACATATGTTTGTATATTATTATTCAGGAGGTACAATCATGACATTATCTAATTCCGTTTTTGATGCGAAACACATACGCTGCGTTCCAGTTATCGCCGTATTTTCTTCTACCGGTGATATCAAGCCATTATACGTAACGATCAACTGGGTCAAACTCAAAATAGAAACATATACTGTCCTTGATTCTATATTTGGCGACAACTGGGTCAACTTTTTGTGCACCGTTGTTGATCACGGAAAGCAGAAACAATTTAAACTTCAGTACAATCTCCATGAACATGCATGGTTTGTTGAGACCAAATATTTTTCATGATTTATTCAATTATGATTAATAATATACAACTGCAATATCAACTCCAGCTCCGCAATTTCCGTTTTTAGCTTCTTCATATTTAATAATGTATTGATAGCATTATCTTCATAATTTTGACTATTAATATTATTTTCCATATCAATTTTCAAAAAATCTTGCATTTGTTTTAAATCTCGCTTTTTAGCAGCTAAACGCTGTTCCAATACATCATTCATATTATCAACTCCATCCAAAGTAAACTTATATTTCTTAGTAACATTTAATATTCAATTGTATTGGCAATCTCATTGAATAATTTTGCTAATTGCAAACAGTCTTCTTTTGTCAATGTGTATCTAAAATAGTTATCGCAACATTCTTCAAGATAATATTCTCCATTCTCATTATCTTTACAGATACATAAGACTCTATTATCAATTGACAACTTTTTTATTAAATTCTTATATTTTTTCAATATTGTATCATTTATATTTTCTTGTAATTCACTTTCAAAAATAATAATCATCTCCAATCTCTCTATGAAAACTTGGATTCATTGGACTTCAATAAATTCAACCATATTCATATCTATTTTTTCGTCATTCATCAAGATGTATGGTGTATTATTAGTATGTCGAATATATCCAAAGCTTCCCTTTTCATAAATATCAATTCCATGTACATATTTTTTTAACGTATTAATTACCTCTTTTTTATTTACTGATTCAGGACATTTAATTTTTATTTTGTCTGAATTAGATACATATGATGAAGGTTGTTTAAGTTGAATCGAAAATTTTTCATTTTGGTATACCTTTTTTAATAACAATTGAATTATTTTTGTTTCACTTCTAATAATAATTACCTCCAATCTTCCAAATGAAACTATTATTCCGTCTTTTTATTAACAAACCAAAGAAATACTTCTTCAATTTGGTTTATGGTTCCGTCAACGTCATCACATTCACCATTATTTAAAAATGCAAGAGCTTCCGTTTGTGGTTCATCGCTGTCCCATGTTCTATCTGCACAAGCAATCAAATTCTCAATAGGTACTCCGTATGACTCAATCATCTCTTCAAGTTCACGTTGAATATATTTTGCTTTCTTTTGTATATTTGCATACTGTTTGAGTTTCTTTTTTATCTCATATGGCATATTTTTCATACTAAACCTCCGTTTAAAATGAAACAATCATTTACATATCTCTTTCAAGTTCATCCAAATAATCTAATAATTCATATAATACTTGGTTTCTGCCTTCCACGTAGTCGTTCGTCCAGCTAAAGGCATTTAAAAGCACATTGATCTTTTTACGAATTTTCTCAATCGCTTCTTTTCCTTCATTCATATTTTCTTATTCTCCTTTTTCTTTTAAATCAGTATCAACTTTGCGTTTTCCGTATTTATTAATCATCCTGGTATACAGATTTTTATATTCTTCCAGTGTCCAGTTAACTTCTTCAACCGGTGTGATTCCAATTTTATATAGCATATCAATAACATCATCATAATCATCAATATCTATATTCATAGATCTATCTCCAACAGGCACATACACAACAACTGTCTTATCATCAGCGCAGTAACTATTCCGTTTTGTCTTGTACTCAGGACACAGTTTTTTATAATCTGCATATGGCATTTTTACTTCATTACAACCATTACTATTATCCTGATTTATTTTCTCTGCATAACATTTTTTACATAAACCATATTGCTCATAATATCTGATTTTCTTTTCTCTTTCTTCAATCTTCCCTATCAGATTTATTTCCTCTTTGTGACCACAGCTCATTTCTACGGTATATTTCATTATACTCTTCCTCGTCTAACTCTGGCACATCATGATGATCCATTCTTTTAGCTCTTCGAGATTTGTATTATATCCAATGAACATCTGACTCATTTCTTCTGGATCGGGTTTTCTTGGCTTAAATGATACCATTAAATCTTTCGGAGGATTCTCCTTAAGCCATCTATGTTTACAATCATCAAAAACAACTCTTGCTCTCGTGGGTAATTCCATAGGAGGATCACCTGCCTCCTGATGTATACGATCTGACTCTATATTCTTCCAATTCAAATCTTCAGGAATTTCCGTTGTTATATATACATACTCTACATATTCATCAATCGTATTTGGATATGTAATATAAGCATATTTCCGTACTCCGTTGACATTATATCTTAATACAATATCATCTAAATACGGAAGCACGGTATACTCAACGCCTTGCTGCTTTAAAAAATCTGCAAAACTACATTCACATCTCTGAAATAGTACATCTACCACATAATGTTTAAACATATTTTAAAATTCCTCCTTTTACAAAACATGGTGCCATTTAATAAATAGCACCATTAAAATAAATCACTATGACTACCAGTTCTTGTCAAGTACAAATACAATACCTCTTCATCATATTCGTATATCAATAACCAATCCGGTGTAATATGACACTCTCTTCTACCACTATAATTACCGGTAAGAACATGATCTTTATTTTTTTCTGGAAGAGTTTCTCCGTTGGCCAGTTTCTTTATAATTTCACTTATGAGTTTTAAATCATATCCTCTCTTTTGAATCCGTTTTAAATCCTTCTGAAACTTATTAGTTGGTTTAATCTCATATTTCATGTCAGTAGCTCCTCCATCATCTTATCTACATCTGTATAAGACTTTCCGACAGAAGGATTCTTTTTCATTTCATCAACTTCTTTAAATGCTTCTATCGTTTCCTCATTCGGCATCTCCCTAGAAATATAAAACGGAATTCCTTGCTCTCTAATTGCTTGTTTTGCTGCCATGGTAAAAAACGTAGTCATATCAAGTCCTAAATCAGACATAAGATCCTGAAGATCTGTCTTAACCTTTTCATCTATCCTTACAGTTACACTTGTATTAGCCATATAATAAATCAACTCCTTTCTTTGATATTATTATATTCTCCATTTTTCATATTGTCAATACAATGTTAATACGTTGTTATGACGGTTTTGTAAAGAAATTTGAGTTTCGAGTGTTTATCTTCTTACACTCGCTTTTTGCTCCGCTTCCTGTCTAGCCATTCCTCTGTTAATAAGATCTCTTGCCACTTTACTATCTGGCATAATAGCATGTGTTTTTCCTAGAATATTTAGTTTATTATATTCTTCCTTAGTAATAATAACACCATAATCACCAGGAGCACTTGAATTTAATCTACTATCAAATGTATAAAACTTCCTATATTCTCCATAACACTCATATAAGCAACTAATAAATTTGCCAGTAGAAATTTCACATGTTTGACGTTTTCTCTTTTCAGGAAAATATTTTGCATAAGCAAGTTTTCCATGTTCGATAGATTGCTGCTTATCTATCTCATCCCATTTCCTTTCCCTTGCAAGCTGCTGATCAAATTCATCTCCATAAACATGATTACTAGAACATCCAACAGTATAATTATGTCGGTTTCCGTATTCATCATACTTTACATCTTGATAAGTTCTTTCTCCGTTTACAATTTTCCGACCTAATCTGTCAAAGCAGATATTATTTCCGTTATAATCCTGAAATGAAGATGTTCTCTTCGCATGAGCATTGTCACTTGCACAACTAATAGCACTACCAATACAACAAGCTCCAAAAATTAAACCTATGATACCCATAATTATACCTCCTGTGTTTTTATCTATCGCTTCTCTTCTGATCAAGTAACCAAGGAATACCAAACACAACAAACAACCCAGTTCCCCATGCAATCAAATCTAATAACATAATTTTGTCCTCCTTTATAATTCCATTATATCACTCATATGTACCATTTTCAGTACTCAATTCCGCACGTTACCATCATCATAAATATTGATTTATCCAACGATCTTTCTCTTCGTTATCCATTCCATACCATTCGTCTTCATCAAAATTCATTAATGCATAAAGAACGCTATTTCCAGCGTCCTTTTTCTCATCTGTATCAAATTTATTAATCAATGCTTCTAGTGCGGCAACAAGATCATCTGTAACCATATTTTATCCTCCTTTAATTTAACGAAAACTTACTTTCATCTACTCAATATAAGCAATAACACCGCACTGTCCAGGTTTCTGTTCTAATATCCATTTTACTTCATATACTTTATAATTCTTTCCATTTAAAAGAACGCTATCACCGACTACTGGACGAAGATCTGTTTCTAAACTTACAATAATATTTTCACTTTTACTTTCAAACCAAATAATATTTCCATACATTTTATTGCATCTCCATTCGTTAATCATTTCCATCATCAGCTAACACCGGCACTAACTCAAAAAGTTTCAATTCTTTTGCATAGACTGTTTTATCAAATCCAGCATCTTCATCAAGAACTTGCGCAACAAAATTACTATTTGTGAATTGTATATTTGCTGCATTACTTTTTATATATTCTAATGTTTCCTTTGCTTTCTCAATATCAGCGAAAATTGTCGTTTGATCTAATGATGTATCATAGCCAACAGAGTTTACTTCTGCCCATGTATCTTTACCATCATATAGTACACTTGTTTTAACTATTTTTATAAATCTCCAATCAGAAACACCTATTACATACATTTTATCATCTCCTTATTAAATAAATACTGCTTCATTATGTTATATCAGCCAATGCATCTTCAATATGTGACACAACCGTCCAAAGTATTTTTATCTGTGCATCCAAACGATTTTTTACGTTTTCATCGGTTTGTATCATATATGCTCTATGTATTTCTTCGATCATAGTATCAATTTCGTCATTTAGTCTTTGTCCACAAATGTTATATCCATATTTCATATCTTTATTCATTGTTTATTTTTGACCTCCATCAAATTATTATATCTTAAAATATTAAAAAATTTCAAACTAAATCTGGCTTTCATCTAGTTCTCTTCCAACAAAACAAAATCAATAGCTGCCAATGCCTTTGCAGTAATTACATTATCATATTCATCGTAATAGCTCTGTACGTCAATGAACGCCGTCTGATCATCTTTATTAAATTCAATACATTCAATATCATCAGGATATCTTTCGTCATTATTTTCCAATAACTCTTCCGCAGCGGAACAGCTCTGAGCCATATGTAAAATTTTACACTTTAATTCATTTACAGTTCCAACGAACTTATAGAATACAACTTCCGGTGTTTTACTGTTTGTCTTTGTAATAATCCACTGTTTCTTTTCCATACTTATTCACCTCTACATACATATTTGATTGTCTAATATTCTAACTCTTTTGCAGCCACAGGACACCCATAACATCTAATGCATTCAGCCAAATCAGAAGCATGATGTTTTTTAACCCATTTTTCATTTCTTGCTTGATCATCAGAAATACAAACCCCACATTCTTCCATTTTAGGAATTTCGCTTTCATCATAAATTTTTCCAGTAAATTTTCCTAATCTCTTCATCTATTTCCTCCTGAAATACGATTTTCATTATGTAATTATTCTGTTATCTCAACAAATTTTACGCTATAATCATATTGCGGCTCTGTCCACAATTCTGCTGCACATTCTTCGCATATGCAAATTTCATGATAACCAATGCCTACAATATCTTCATTTCCATTTATAGGATACAATGTTTTATTATTGCATCTTGGACAAGTAAATACTTTATCATGTACGTTATTCATAATTTTCACCTCACAAATTATTCTTTCATTGTTTTTTATAATCTCCTAATTGTTTCACAAGCAACCAGTATTTCCAGTTCCGTATCACAGTAAATGCAACCTTCGATTGCACCATACTTATTAAGAATTTCCCAATCAAAATATCCATCATAGTTACACATCGCAACAGAATATTTTTTATTTGACTTAAATTCTTTTATATGTTTACCACCAGGTTGCCATACATCAATTCCATTATTTTTTACAATAGAAGCAACCCATCCATTAGGAAACACTATACTCTTTTCTCGTGTCTGACGATGTTCGCCATAGTTATTTACTACTTCTTTCATTCCATATTTTTCTGAATATTCTTTTATTAATTCCATAAGACTCCTCCCGTTTTTACACATTAAATGTGCTTTTCATTTGTTTTTATTCTTCTAGTGTTAAATTCATTCTCTCTTTGTCTTCAAATAAATTATCGATATATTCCATCCAATCATCAAATACCAATGGAGTATCATCTTCCGATTCTTCTCTATATAAATTTTTATAAAGGCTTGATGAATAAATACTATAATCATCTCCAAACTGATCTACAGTCGCATCTATAATTTCTCCATTAACAACAATCCATTCGTGGCCAAAATTATTAAATGTTCCATTTACAACATGAACATCTTTTTCTTCGGTATAATTTGTAAGGATATAATACATTATTGCACTTGCACCTTCACAACAATCCGTAAAATCAGAACGTAAATATTCATTCTGTGTATGATTTAATACTTCTCTTGTAATATCAATTAAAAATTTCTTGTTCAACATTTATTCCACCTCTAATTCCGACTTTGAATTTTCCGTTTCATTTGGTTATTAATTTTCCTCATGTAACCATTTATAAAACTTATTTCTTGGTTCGTTTTGTTTAACATTTTTTATATCTTCTAAAATTGTTTTCCTATGCCTATTGCAATGATAATTACAATATATATCACCAAGAATAGAATTTCTTATTAAGCACCCTCGAAAACCTAGATTATCAATTCCCCATGCTGGACATTTTGAACATTTCATTTATATATCACCTTCCTAATAAATCATCGTTTCGTGCTATTCATTTTGTTCCATCCAGTTTTTAAGTATATCGCTGCCTTTTGAGTCTCCAACAATTCGCTTATAGATTCGTACAAAATCGGAATTTCCAAAAGCTATTGGCAGGTCATTATCTTCAAGATACTTGTTGAATGTTTCAACATCCTCTTCAGATAAAAGACCTTTTAATTCACTACGGCACTTTACGATGTTGTGAAGGCAAAAATCATCTACATGACCATATTGACACAAGTCTCTTGCCATCATCATGTTACTGTAAAGCTGCATGAAATAATTATTATTTCTCTCTTCGCTTGATTGAGCATACAACGCATTACAAATAATTATTAAATCATCTGCAGTTAATTCAACCATTACTTCTCGTTTTTCCTTTGAAATAGTTTGCATATTCATATAATTAGCCTCCGTTCTTATCAGTAAATCATTGTTTCATTTACTCATCAAGAATACCTATCATAGATGGTATCTTACACACTTTGAGCTCACCATCAAATAATTCTCTATGTTCTCTGGATTCAAAATATCTTTTTGCTTTATTATAAGCATCTTTTTTGGAATCTGCTTTTACTTCAATCATTCTATCGTGGAATATTGCTATATAATTTCCATCTTTAATTCTTACCATAATATATCTCTCCTTATAACAAATCCTAAGCGTTGGAATCCTCATTTCTTATGATTTTTTATTTCCCAATTTTCTTCCACATTCAGGACAATATTTTATTGGAATGCAAATAGAACCAACACCCTCTCCGTTAAAATAACCAGGATAAGTGAGAACTAATTCTGGAGTAGTGGTTTGATAATCATGAATAACACCGTCCCATTTTTCATTTTCTAATACATTTCCATTTAGTCTACCTTCGTTTAGATTATCACTATGGTATGGAAGTTTCGGTTGTTCCCATCCAAATTTTACGTCTGTTCTTCTTTCACAATACATGCACATATTTATTCCTCCAATCATCTAAAGAAACTCTTGTTTCAAACAAAAACCTTTAACATTTTAATTGTATCTTCCAATGCTTTTTGCTTTTCATCTAATTGCTTCGTCAAATCTTGTATCATTGATTCTCTTTCTCTAACCATAAATTTCAATTGTTCTTTTGTGGCATTATGTATGGTTAATCTTTTCCCTTGTTCCCATTGGTTATGTGTCATATATCAATCACTCCATTTTTATATTAATTCATCGACTTCAACTACATCAGGATTATCACTAAACCATGAATCATTCTCTGCAATTTCCTTTAACTCAATAAAATCTCTTTCAGAATCAAAACAATCGTTGTGTTCCAAATAAGCTGCTTTCACCTTTTCTCTTGCATCTTCATATGATTCTGCTTTTACAATTCCAACAGCCAATTCTTCAATCCTATAAGCATATAAATTTGTAATATCTAACATATTAAGCACTCCTTCCTATAATAAATCTCTTAACTTCTCTGCAAATTCTTTCAATGCATTTTCTTTATATTCCTCATTATGTACCAGATCAACCACACCAGGAACTCCCTGAAATCCGTTTCGTTTTGCTTCTAACATAAGATATGTTTCTTCCTCAACATCAAAATCATCATAAAGTTCCCACATTTTTTCGTGTAAAGTCTCTGTTAATTCTTTCTTTGTCTTTGGATTCTTAATTGTAATTTCAGTACACCAATCCTCATTACAAGGGTTATCTCCCTGCATGTATAACTCAACTTCACCATTCTTTATTTCTGATATTCTAAAATCAAAATCTGTTCCTTCTGATAACTCATCAAGATATTTTTCTAATTTATCTGCTTTCATAAAATCAACCATCCTTTCTATTGTACTGGAATAACACATCCTTTACCTGTTGCTCCACATTTAGGACAAGAATACCTTCCATCTGCATGATTTTCAGCAAGCCATGCTGCACCACATTTTTTGCATCGCATTTTGGTTGACCAACCGCCATTCTTTTCACTATCAATAGTTCCATAATCAACAAATCCAACTACCGCATCATAATCAATCACTCTAATTTCCATTAGTCTCTCCATTTGAAATTGCTATTTTGTTATATTTTTAAAATAATCCAATGGCAAACTCATTTCTTCTTTCCAATAATCAATGGATATACCATCGTCATCATTACGAATTGTACCAACAATTACTAATTGCATACTTTCGGTTCCATTGTTCCAATATCCTGCATATAAACCAAAAGCTACAGGATACTTTGGAACCGTAAATGTAATTCCAACTTGAATGTGCCAATTAAGCGGAATTTCAAAAATCTCTGCATTCTGTGGAATGTCAACCATATCCATTAGTCTCCGTGCCAGATCTGCCATATTAAGAGAACGACAATCCGCAGATTTCCTTGCACACATTTCACGTACAACACTCATAAAATCTTTATATTTATTTTCCATATATTCCTTATACTTTTCATAATTAGGAATATATTCTTCCGAATCTGGTGTAATTTCCTGGATGGTATTGCTTCCCTTCTGACCGTATTCTGCCATTACAACATAAATATTTTTCGTTTCAGTATCATAAAAGCTTTGTGCATCTCCATAATCTTCAAACATTTCAAATTTAGGATCTACGAACCAATTCTGCTGTAACATATCAATCACTCTCCAATCTTTCTTAAAATTCCTTTACTTTAAATTATTCTCTTTAATCAACCTTCTGCGAACCATTTTGTTTAAGTCTTTATTCACAGCAATTGTCGCATCTCCATTGCTATAAATAAAATGACTACCATTTATCCGTGATAAGTGATAGCCATTAGACTTTAATAATGGTTCAAAATCTCTAATCATCTTTGGTTTCTTACACACATATCTCACTCTCCTTTAACAATATGGTTCCCACCCTTTTTCCTGGCTACCTTGTTTACGTTCAATCGTATAACTTTCACCGCTTCCAATAAGAATACCATTGCGATAAATATAATTGGCGTTAGCTCTTATCCATGGATAAACATGTAATCTACCTATAATTTTAGCCCATTCATCGTAATCGTTTCCTACAAATCCGTTCTGCTCATTCTCTTTCAAACAATCCTGCCAAATCTTTTCAAAATTCCTTCTGCACTGCCGTTTTGATTTCCGTTCAGATGCTACCAATTGATTACCGGCATAATAGTAACCGCCTTCAGCTGGCTCATAAATTGGATATTCTTCGTAATGTGAAATAAATCTCATACTCATTCACCATCCTTCAGGCATTCTTTATTTACCACTGCATATAACCGAATTTCATTTCCAACTTCTTCATCATCGAGATAGAGATCATGCAATAACTCTGCAAAACTATCCTTTGAAAAATCTTCTCTATACAGTGAGACTTCATGAACAGTAGGTGTACAGAAAAGGAATAATCTGATATACTCAATAATTTCTATCCATTCACATTCGGTACAAATATGTCTTGCGCATTTTACAAGATTCTGATTGAATGCTGCGGTACATAATCCGTCTCCTTCAATACCGGCAATATCTTCATCTGTAATCCGTTTAATACGTTCAATTCCCTTGTCCATGATATAGATAAATACGACACTCTCTACTCTTGTGTCAAATTCCTGTTCAATAATTTTTCCGATTTTTGTTTCATAATATTTCATATCAATCACTCCTCTACGTTTTCAATTTTGACGATGCTAAATACTTCCCACTCTTCGCCAGTATCAACGACATTATCATTTTCCATGTCAAAGTCTTCGTTGTCCCCATTTGATAAATCATATCCATCAAATATCTTTTTCAATTCTTCTATTCTTTTTTGTATGCACTCTTCCTCGGTTCCCACATTAAGGATTCCGAAACCAACACCATTGTAAGCGTGATGCCATACAAGAATATAATCACCTTTATTTTCATCAAATTCCTTAATTTCTGTCACAAAAAAATGACCATCATCTGTGTTGGCAGATATACGATTTCTATTATCTGCCACATCAATCCGCATATTATCATCCTTAAAATTTCCACAACTTACTAATGCTTTATAGAAAGCCTTCTTGAAACTATTAAATTGTGAAAAACATGGAGATGTATAATTCTCATCATCTAATTCGCATAATAAAAACATATTATCTACCTTCTTTTACCTTTCTAATTAATCTGTCTACGTGTTCGCTGTTAATTCCATAACACCAATTTAATTCATCCTGTATTTCCATTGCTACTTCGTATGTCTCATCAATCTCGTAGTGCTCTTCCAAGTAATACATAATTTTTCTTCTTGCATCCTGTGCTATGCTCAATTTATTATGAAAGTCATCAATCATTTTCTCTAATTTCTTATCTTCCATATTCCATAAGCTCCTTTTAAAACGATTCTTTCCTTGGTTTTATTTCCATGCTTTATCAGTTAGATCGTTGTAATTAATTTTCTGTTTTACTACCAATTCACAATCATCATATATCTTACACAACTCGGCAAATAAATCAGTATACTCATTTTTATTTGCCTTACGAGTAGTCAAATAAAATTCATAGCTTGCTTCGCTATGCTGACCAGTATGCATATATGACATAATATTTCCATAATTCACTCTCACCTCTGGGAAGAATGCAACCACATCATTATTTTTATTTTTTCGGAAAATAACTTTTACTTTATTCATTTAAGACACCTCTTTCCAATCAACTACCTGTCTATATCCGTTTGCCTGTAAGATATGAATTTTTTCATCCTTATCAAGTTTGTAATGATTTCTGAAAAATTCTTTTAATCCCTCTTCTCTTTCTGCTCTCCATAGTTCATCATGAGTAATTACATCTCCAAATTCTTCTTCGTCCGTTGTTACGGTAATATCAGAGATCTTTCCAAAATACATTGCTTCAAGTAAATCTGTATCCACATCTCCCATGACAATGTAATCTTGCCAATCTCCCTGGCTATACCCTCTGATTGTTCCAGTTTTAAAGGTGTCTTCTGGATAAAGAAGTCTGATTGCATCAACAAGAATATCTTCTGTACATCTGCATTTATCATACATTTCTTTTAATTTTGCATTCACTTCATCAGATACATCCGTTGGATATTCGTCATAACAATCAATATCATTCAAAATCTCTTTTGCGTTCTGATACCATTCAGCATCAGTACAGCCTGTAAAATCTCTATTACCTGTAAGAACAACCTGTTCATCGAAGTTTTCACAACCACAATAATCTTTCCAAACTTGATTACTGTTATATAACCACCATGTTCCATTGCCCGTGTTATCTATTTTGATTTCTACCATATCAATCAACCTCACTATGCTATCTGTCTTGCTATATCTTCAATATTTCCATTCATTACAATCACTGCATCCTTGTTATCGGGATGTTCGTTCATGAAATCCCTTAATCCCTCAAACCGCTTATCATCTGCATTTTCAATCATCTGTCTTACATTTTCATTACGCAGCTTAATCAAATAAACTTTTTCATAATGCTGTTTGAATAACAGATTTTTCTTTTCACAATACTGCTTAATCAAGTCAATTTGCCTCCGTTCCTCTTTTCTGATTGCTTCAACCCTTGCTTTCTCATTAGCTTCTTCTCGTTCTATTCGCTTACGATTTCCAATCAGATGATTAAATAACGAGTTTGTTTCACAAAGATCCTTAATAACTGTGTTGTCAATGTCGTATGTATCAGGACTATCTTTATCAATCCACCATAAAAAATTATCAATCGTTCTATTGAAATTCTCTTCAAAGATACATCTGTTACCAAGATTTCTGTTATAGATTTCCTCTCCGTTTCGCTCGATCCGTAATGATGTATATACATTTTCATCTGGCTTGTTACTGTAGATAGTCCACTCATATTTATCCTGCTTGCCATATACAGTTAATCCATATGCACTGTATAACTGTTTCTCTTCATTTTTTAAATATATAAGTCCCATGTCACTTACCTCCACAATTCAAATCTGAATTTGTATATTTCGCCCACTTGCCTGTATAAACACCATTTATTCTTTCTTCAAAGGTTCTCTTTCGCATTCCATACATTTCTGTTGCGACTTTATACATGTCATAAACAAGATCTGTCTTCGTATCAATAATCATAAAATCTTTAGGATTGTTCATGCTATCTAATACATACTGCATGAAATCTCTGAATGTAATTATGCTGTTTGTTGTACACCACACAATAATTTTATTTTCGTCACTGGTGTCTCTTGTTACAAATTTCATTAATTGCATTTTCTCATTCCTTCCTAATAAAATAAGACAGACACCGAACATATGTGCCTGTCTTATTATTCGCTTTTATTACTCTGTTTTCTCTTCCTTTGGTGTAATTAGCTTTACAAGATTGCTTCTGATATAATCACAAAAAGCATCGATACTTCCATCTCCAATCGTCCAACAAGCACACTGATCATAATTCCAATGGATAATTACTTCATGTCCTGCGGTAATATTAGGTAAATCCACATCTGATTTACTTACATGTGAATAATTTGAAATAGCTTTAAGATATACATATCTTCTGATATTCTCAATATCTCTTTCTGTTTCTGCATTGAAGATCTCTACCAAATCGTCATTAGAGCATTCATCATAAATATCATTTTCAGAAGTTCCGTATTTCTTATTATCAAGTCTCTTTAACTGCTTACTTACTGCAAACAGTGCCGATTCCTCATACTTATTGCATTCCTCTTCGTTACTAAACACCTCGCCATCTTCTGCAATATACTGTCTTACTACTTCCTCAATTGTCTTTGTCTGCTTTACTTCGTTTACTCTCATAATTTTAATCTCCTTTTCTTATGCTATTTTCCATCCGGTTCCATATTCAATTGTTTTGATGTTACACCGATCCAGGATTTCCTTTACCTTGCTATTAATGAATTCAGGTTTACCCATCCGCAGCATTTCATTGTAAATTCGGACGCATTCACGAATATCATAAAGAGATACATCTACACCTCTAACCTTCTGTCCGACCATCCATTTCTCTATGTAATCTTTTAATTTGCGCATATTGTCTCCTGTCGAAATTACAATTTCTTTTACTTTATGGTTGCTGATAAATCCAATTTCCATGTCTTACTTTATCACTATCTTTATCCCAAAAGCCTAATTTAACCATGCCTTTAACACTTCCTGTTCTATGAATACATGGGCATTTATCTGTAAATCTTTTACCAGTTGCGTTTTCATACTTTCGTGGACTACTGTAATATGCCATATAATCACGCTCCTTTACCACTCTGGCTCTTTATCAATTAAGCCTAAATAAAATGCATCTTTTTCTCTGTTCCAAAAATGTTCTCGCAAATCAGCAAGTGTTTTAGTTCCATCTTTCAACGCTTCATAATCTGCAAGCACCATATCATCGGTATATTTTGTATACTCGTTTCTAGCAATACTTAACCTAAATCTCTTACCTGTTTTTATTAGTCCATATTTGTTTGTATTTTTTGCTATCGGATAAGCACCAATTGTATATCCGTGTAAGTCTGGATATTCTTTTGAATTTTTGCTATGCCAATCTTCAAGCTGTATTTTTGTTCCATCTGATAAAACAGCACTATCAATTATTTTCTGCATAATTCTCAATCTCACCACTTTCTAATCTCAATACTAAATCAAGCACTTTATCTCTGTACTTAATCATCTGTACTGCTTTTCTAAGAGTTTCCTTTTCTCCAAATTCATCAGGAATAATATCAATTCCATACTCTACAAGCTGTTTTTCTGCCTCATACATTAAATCTCTTGCATTCGCTTCTGGAATATAATCTTTACCTCTTGAATCTGCTATTCCAGCTTTTACATATTCTGGATAACATAAATCAATGAATCGTGGCAGCTCTTTTTCTAAGTCCATTAAATATGTTAAGTCAGGATCAAGAATACGTTTAGGTTTACCATCTCCACCTCGCTTTTGCATCTTTTCTGCAATGTCTTCTGTTTCGTAAAACTCATTCTCTGCAAGAACTTTTCTCTGAATCTCTTCTGCATTCGCTTTAATAGTTTCATATAACGCTTTTGCATTAAAGTAATTACTTTTCAATTTTCCAAGAAACTCTTTGTCATATTGAATCTGTGGTAACATAATCATTTCCTCCTTGCATTTAACATATTTTCTCTGTACTCATGTATCTGTTCTAATGTCAGCCACTCAGGTTTTTCATCATCCGCAAACGAATTCCACAACTGCTCCATTTCGTCACAGTGTTTCTCTACTGATTTGAAATACAAATGACCTTCGTACCCATTTCCATTACCCAAGAAATATTCGCAATCCGTTTTATATCTAGCAAGTATCATATAATCAAATTCTCTTGGATGTCTCACAAAAGGCTCGTCACATTCAATTTTCTCTGTAACTTTTGTATTCGGTTCGCCACAAATTTCTCCCCATTCTTCTTTGTAAGCACCGGTATAAAGACTTAAACCATTTCGACCATTATTTTCATCAAAATATAACTTTCCGTTTTCGTCCTCATAACAAGGAACTTCCATATATCCGCCGAATCCTACAAATTTTACTCTCATACTAATCACACCTACCCCTCTAATTTATCCATTTCTTTGTTATTGTGTCATATGTAACTCCATTTGCATCCTGATATTCAACATCATCCGAATATGTAAACACATAACATTTATGTCCATTGATATTTTTCACTTCTTTTTCGCCATACAAAATTGCATATCTTTCCCTCCATCCAGCTTCGCTACACATTTCTCTCATTTCCCTATCGGGCTTTGGATTTCCATTTATTGTCTGAACGCATCCATATAACCATCCATTCAGATAATCAATGTTGTAGCAATACTGTCTCCATGAAGATGAATCATCAGTGAACACATAAAAGCTTTCTCCGTTATCTCCTCGCACAATCCGTGGTTTTCCAAAGTTTGCAATATATGCCTGTAAGTTATCCTTTATAATTTCCATTTCGCTTTTAGTAAAATCGTACATAATCATTTCCTCGCTTTCTTGTAATAAAATAGGCAGCTAGTAGATTATTCTCCTAACTGCCTTGTCTAGTGGCTAAACTATATTATATTCTTTCCAGTGTTTCTCCCATTCTTTTCCGTACAAGTCCTGACACCTGTATTTCAAGAAATCAATTGTTGTTTGTCTATCAAGTTTATCTCCTTTTGGTATGAATGGATCATGTATATATCCACCATTTACATTGAATATCTCAATCAAATCATCTTCCAAAGCTCTTTTATTGGCTTCTCTTTCATCAATTCCACTTTGGCTTTTCCAGTAATTCACGCAATATGCATAATGTTTTTCAAGTATGATTTGCGAATATTTTGCATCTATCATTTTATTTCCTCCCTAGTAAGCCTTCCTACCTATGTATAAACCATGGTCATCGTTTGCATATTTATTCCATAATCTCTTAAATAAATCAACTGCTTCATCAAACAATTCATTTCCCTCTGCTCCTTCATCATTCTGTGCAAAATCGATGAAGTCCCATTCGCTAGGGCAATCGGGGACAGCCAGCTCAATCCATGTCATATATGCACTTTCATCATTCATGTTACAGACCATAATATGCATTGCAATGATTGCATTTAACCGATCCTTTTCATTGCTTGAAAACTTCCGTACAACTTCTTTCGCTTCATCATCCCATTTTTCCAAAATCATTTAATCGTCTCCCTTCAGTTCTGCATAACCACCATCAAAATTCTGTTTCCAACTTCGGTATACTCCGTTTGTATCACGGAACTCTAAGTAATATGCCTTTCGCATCTCCCAAGGTTCCTGCCATACAATTTCTTTGATTGTACAAGCAATTCCTTGGCAATATACTACATCACCTGGTCTCAGATCTCTCACATTCATCATTATTGTTACCTCCAAAAAATCTATTCATAAGATGTTCACTTACAAGTTGTTTAGTCTCTCTATATGCATCACGTTGGTCTCTCCGTTGTTTCTTCTGATAATTCTTAATTGCATTTCCCATAATTTTCATCATCCTTTCTTAATTCTAAAGGCTTCTAGGAATAATTCCCGAAGCCTTAGTTTCTTGCCTAGTCATTTATGCTTCTTCACTTCTCTCATCATTCCTTTAAAATACGAAGATATCAGATTTTAAGATGAAAAACGGGAGTACGGCTCCGACGGCACCACACCAACTGTGGGTCACACGACCATTGGAGCGGACATACTGAACGTTGCCAGAGCCGCAGCCGGAGGGCACAGAATCTGGGGTTAATAAGTAGTACCATATATCACAGTTTCCAATATACTTATGATACTTCATGTACTCAATGATTGACATAATGCTTACTTTATCCTGACATTTACTGTAATCATTGTAACCGTCCAAGGAAAGTAAATCTCTTTCAAACTCAATTACATTATCTTTTCCAAACTGCTCTTCCATTTCCTTCAAGTATTTTCCGTTCAAATACTCACGAATATTACTTCTACGCCAGTCATTCGTACCTCCAAATTCCATCTTATCATCAAGAAGATCTTTCCTGACAACTGCCGTGGTTCCGTTATCTAACTGTTCACAAACTATGTATTCTGTTTCATTACCGTCCTTAAAAACATCTCCTGCTTTCAGATTAGAAAGTTTTCTATCTCCCTTGATCCACGCAATAGTAATTTCTCCGTTATTTACTTCTACCTTCACATCCTTACCAAGGTTATTTACAATTTTAATGTTATTCATATTTTTCCTCCAATCATTCATCTACACCAAGTCCACAGCAGTTTCTACACATTTCATCTTCGTATCCAGTATAAGTATCTGCATAGGGACAATGGAATCGTGCTTCCATTTTACCTGTTTCTTCGTTATATTCTTCAATAGGTTCGTCGCATGGTGTCCACATTATTATTTCCCTCCTATGGTTTCTCCATTTTTAATACCAACTTTCGCAGGTAGAATTTCCGTCAACCAATTCATTTGTCTCTAAACAAAATCCTTCGTAAGTAGAACAAGGATTATACATTTTGCAATCATCACAGCGTTTACACTTTCGCTTTGAATTGCTCACAATATGATACATATTTGGTTCTACGTACTTCTCTTTGATTCCTTCCCATTGCTCTTGCGTTACGTTCAAATAAGCATTTACAATCATTTTCTATCACCTCTAATTTCCTAAGAAATATTAGTTTTAAAATGTTGTTAGCATACGCTCCATATACCATCTGGTCTTAACTGTGCAAACGCTAATAGTCCGCATAAGGCTCTTTTAGCATTTCCTTCCGTTGCCTTCCAATAATCTTCATCTACATCATCTTTTAATGATGATATGATTTTCTTTAACGGCTCAATTGTTTCTGCACCAGTTTTTCCATTAAGATAATATGCGTAGTTATATGAATCTTCTTCGCCTATTCCAAGTTCTTCCATCTTTCTGTTTATAATATCAGAATAATTATAAGTAATATTAAATGTCATTTCTGTTGTACCACCGACACAATATGTTCCACCTTTTATTTCATGTTTTTCATCTGTTTCTAAAACTTTCTTTGTGACTGAATCACATAAATCAAAATCCCAACTCATATTAAAATTTCCTCTCATTTCACGTATAAAATGCAATTTTATTAGGCTCTTACAATTATTATCCAGAAATCTTAGTTTCAATACTTTATTTTCTTTACAGTAGGCAACTCATGTTCTTTTTCTTCAAACTGAAATAACTCATGTTCGCAAGGTACATACAATTTACCGTTTTCTGCACACAAGAATATGTCTAATTGACTGTCATTACTTGCCGAATAGAAATCTTTCCAACTATAATTATGCTTTTTCCAATCGACATTGTAATCGCATATTCCAAGTTCTCTATCACTTCTAATATGTTTAGAAAATGTACATATATCCTTCTTTTCTGATTCTTTTAACTTTCTTACTGGTTTAAAATGATAACCATAATATTCAAACATATATTTCCTCCAATCTTTTAAAGAACTGCGAATTTAATTATAAATATCTATATCCGTCACGAATATTTTTAAACCAAATTTTCCAAAACATGTGATGATTACCATAATAATTTTTTTTATGTAAAACTATCTTTTGTAGGTCTTTTGCATCTCTTTCTGATACATACCATTTGGGTTTGAGTTTATAATATCCATTCATATTTGATACTTGTTCAATATCGCATCCTGCTTTGTCCATTATTTCAAGAACTCTATATGCATTTTTTAAATCGGATATTTTTTTCAGTAATTTTCTCATACTTTTACCTCTTTCTAAACTGTTGAAACACGCATTTAGTTAACTGTTTCTTTTAACATAGCCATCGAGTATTCATGTCTGAATTGCATTTCAAATTGAAACATCAAATCGTAAAAATCAATATCTGGATATTTTTTAAGAAGATTACTTGCTGTTTCCTTTGCAAATTCATTAATCCCATCAATTTTTGTTTCCATCATATTATTTTTTCTATTAACATTCTGTCTTTTCAAATCAACACCTCATACAAGAAAACACTCATTTTAGATATTATCATTAACATTGGCTGCATTAGATACTCTATTCTTAAAATCATCTAATGCTTTACTTTGTCTTTCATCATCATTCATTTCTGCAATTTCATTTGTAATGAAATTCCAACTGGATTCTGCTCTATCCATCAATGCATAAACTTTAGTCGCTTTTTCATATGTAAATCCTTCTTTTAAATCTTTCAATACCAAGAACAGTTCGTTAATATTATAGATGGGAGTTCCCGCCTGACACTGATTTGCGAATGCTCTATCAGAACACTCAATTTCTTCTAACGACATAATTTCCTGTATAAGTTCTTCTTTTGACTTTTTGCTATATTCTGCTATCATTCTGTCATACATCCATTTATACATAACTTTTCCTTCCTTATTACTCTGCCATTTCTTTCCGCAGTTCTCTGATAATATCAATTACTGTTGCTGTCTCCAATAATGGTTTCTCAGCAATTACATCAGGTGTATGATTTAATACCTCGTCTTCTAATTTGTCACAAAATGCTCTAATATTTGCCTTACCCATTTCTTCAAACATATTTCTCATTTCACATCTCGACTCCATTCTTTTGCATACTTGGTTCCCATCCAGTTTAATCCTTCAATCCAATAGCTAGACAATTCTTCTAAAACATCATCTGGAGTTTCATTGATAAATCTACCCATATTTACTGTAGTTCTGTCGTGTGTATATTCATCAATAAAGTCCATGATTTCCTTTACTGTAATGTCTTTTCTCTGAATCTTATAAAAATCAGGATACCATCTGTCAGAAAATCTGCCATTGAAGAAATCAGTTGCATATTGACCTGTTTTCATAGGTACTTTAAATCCATGACTGTAAAGAATTTCTCCAACGGCCTTTTCATTTTCGTTGCCTGTAAATATGTCCTCATTAATTATTTTATTTTCATAAGAAGAAAAATTTCGTGAATACATTTCATAACAATCCTTTGAAGGATTATCCCAATCGGGAACAATATCTGCACCAATTAATGTCGCATTACCACACGCTGCACAAATGAGAAGAAAGTTCTTGTCATTTTCTAATGCCTTTTCTATTTTCTCATCAGGAATTGCATGAATCCGTCCACATTTACAAATTCTAATATCATATTTTCTACCCATAATCATTCTCCTTTTAAAGTAATTATTTACTCCATCAGTATTTATTCTGTTGGAACATCAATTCCATTCTTTCTTGCTTCCTCTATCAATAAATCATGATAAATACCACAATCTAAATTGTTATTCCAATCTAACTTGCGTCCTGCCTTCTTCTCTGCATCTTCCCATGATAAAAGATTTCCGTATTGTTGTTCAAATTCCTGATAACCCATTACTACCTCTGTAAAGTAGTTGTCAATTACGATTTCGTCACCGATTTTAATTTCGCTTGCTGATACGGTTTCACAACCTCTGGGCGAATTATTTTTCCGTGAAAAAGTCGTAACTCCATTTTTCATATGTTTTTCTACCTCATTGATTGTAATTGTGTGTTTGTTCATAATCATTCTTTCTCCTCTAAATCCAGATCGCATTCGCTACAAACAGCTCCGCACTGACCATCAGATGTTAATATTAATGACTTATAGTTTTTTCCATAGTATGTTGCTATACCGTTGCCTTCTTCAATATCTCCAATACGTTCTCCGTACATACTATTGTACGGTTGGAATACAATTTTCATATCATCATCGTATTCATCTAACATTGCCTTTAAATTTCCTACTGTCATATTTGTTCTCCTCTCGAAATGTTGTTTTCAACTACTCACATTCTTTATATTCTGATTCTGTTATAATTCCTTCATCTCTCATATCTTCCAGTGTTCTGAATACCGCTTTTGCTCTCCAGCTTGCATAACACATACCGTCCCACTCTCCAACAAGAGCATCTTCATTTTCTCTTTCTTGTTTTTCTAATTTTTCTGCCAACTGAAATTTATGAAAGAAATATGCTTTATACTTAGCTGCTTTAATCCGTAATAATTCAATTTTAAATTCCTGAAAAATTGATTTGGCTCGTGCTTCCATCATATTTTTCTCAATATTGAATAGTGCATCATTTTCTAAAATGCTTTCTATACAATTACGATTCATTAATGTTTCCTCCTCGCAAAATATTATCGATTTCAATTCCATCTATTTATTCTTCGTCAAGGAATACCATAGGACATTCTAAATCCATGTCAAAATGATGCGCTCTGATCCACTCATGCGCTGCTTTACTTGATTCAAAGCCTCTTCTTACCCTTATTTCTCCTTCTTCGTCTATCCATTCTACTCTATACATTTTGATTCCTCCTCACAAAATATCGCTTTCAACGTCAATATTTAATGTTATTTCGATTTATAATGTAACCAGCTTTTCCATCAAGCTCTACTTCATAAGCGTACACTTTATTACACCGATCTCTTACCTCTCGTAATACCTTTGTAATCGTTGCAAATTTTCCATTCACTTTTACTTTATCTCCTACAGAATATACATGATGCTCAGTAAGAAATTTAACCATGTCGTCATCAGATATATCTGTATTGATCCGTAACAAATCCATGGCCGTATTCTCAATTTCCATACTTAAATCTGAGAATCTGGTTGCGTTTTGCAAATCATCATCAAGTTCCATGTACTTCGATGTAAGAGCATGGAGTTTCTGAATCAGTTCGTACTTGGGATTTACCATATTATCACTACCTTTCTCATTCCCATCCACTGTTATCTACCTTTTCAAGTCCAAAGAACTCGATTTCATAATCGTCCATGCAATCAATGACATCTTTTATGTCATCATCTTCTAAAGCACAATCCTTGAATTGTGTTGCCAGCTCAATTACTCTTGATCGTGGGATATAATTCTCTTCTGTTCTTATGCGAAAGGTTTCCAATGCAGATGTTAAGCCTTCTACGTTTTTGCTAAAATATAAACCGTGTCCCCACTGACTACCTTTTGACTGCGTTTCATCGTAATCAATTCCCACGATGTAATCATTTTTATTTTCTGCCAAAATTACATTGACTTTATGGAATAAAATTCTATACTCAATAGCCATTTTGCTCACACCTCCAAATTATAATCTCTCACAATCTCTTCCAAATCATCCACTTGAGATTCTTACTGATTGTCATTGCCCTATGTGTTGTCCGATTCTTAAAAATAAAATGACTTCCCTTGGATCGGACAAGTACATAACCATTCCGTTTGAGAATCGGTACAATATCACGCATTTCTTTTGTTAGTCTTAGCATTCTGTTTCCTCCTCTCATTTTCTGCCATCATTTTGTCTACTGTCTCTTTTGCTTCCACTATGCTACAATTATAAATATCCTTATAAAGCCGAATAGCATCAATTTTATTACCTTTATTTACAAGATACCTTACTGAAGGTCTCTTAATTTCCTCTCCTACTCCTTTATACTTCCATGCAAATTCCCTAATTTGACCTTCATTTCTATAGTCAATAAAAATGCCTTCTGTAATCATTGCAGCTCTGATAATATCCATTTCTGTAAAAAATGAATCATCATATCCTTTTGCTTTAAAATAAATATGCTCCATATTTTTCCTTTCGCCCGTATAGCCGTTAGCCCAGCTTTCGTATGTAAACAAAGTTGTTATGTATCATTTCCTCGCCAAAGGATAATGATTTCTGTTATATTGTTCTCTGTTTTAAGCCAATTTCTTATTAGCTTTCTTCGTAGTTTTCTCAGGCTGATTTCTGAACGGACTTTCCATTTCATATCTAACAATTTTAGAAAGCGCATCGAATGCCTGACCTTGCGTTAATTCCATCAGATTGTCTACGAAAAACTTTGTACCAGTGCATTTCTCTTTCAGAATCGACTCCATCTCATCAGTTCTGCCATCGTAATATGCATACATGGAATGCATAATTCTGATATACTTTGCTGTGTATGCCTTGCCGTTATATGTATCTGCATATCCGTTCCACTGTAATTCCGTAATCAGATTGATAATCTTATTAAGCAATTCAGTGCCATTTCTCTGAATAGAACGGATTCCATCTGTAATCGGTGTAAAGATGCCAACCTGGTTCTCAATAGGGTCTCCTTTAACTGCTACATTGTGGCTATTGCAGATTTCCTTTAACTGAATGTAATTTTCATCACCACTCTCGATTGCTGCCCTATAATAATCAACTGGCGACATTTTACGTCTATCAATTCCCTGATCTAAGAAAAGATGAATTGCATCATTCAGAGAACATTCAAGAATTTCACAGACAACATTGCTGATTTTGCCTTGTAAGCACCGTAAATTCTGTGCATACCATCAATGCAAATCAAAATTCCGTTCCAGTACAAAAGCTTAGGCACTTCCCATTTGTATGTATTGTAATTGTTTCCGATTTGCTGTGCAGCCAGTACATCACACATTCTCTGCCATGAAGGAATATGTATATACATAGGGTCAATATTCATAAGGATTTTGTCACCAAATCTGCTATTTGCCTTTGCATTTTCCACCATCTGTTTGATGCTGATTTTCTCAACCATATCAACAAATTCGTTTCCGTTCCGTGATTCCTGTATTTCTCTCTCGATTTCTCTTGCCTCCACATACTTTCTCGTTTTACCCATTGTTATTACCTCATCTTTCTTTTTTGATTTTTGTGTATAAAAATAACGGCTTCATATTTCTATGAGCCGTTACATTTTAATGATGTAATCATTTCCGTTCTGTGTAAGACCGGTAACGTATGCAATTTTACCTTGTTTCTTAAACTCTTTCACTTTCTGTTTCGCTTCGGTGCGGTTTTTGCACCTCTCAAATTCATAAGGTTCAGTTACTACTTCTACACAGTATTCCATGTATCCCCATTTATCGGGTGTGGATCGTGCAAATTTCTTTTTGCCTTCACAATGTTGTGTCCGTGATGTTTCGCCACAGGTTCCCTTATACCGGCAGTCTGAACATATTCCTGGCATTATTATTCACCTCTTTTTCAATTCGCTTATCAAACAGTCAAACCAATACTTTGCATCTTCACTTCCATCTTCAGCAAGAAGCTCAATCAGTTTTGAAATACTATGCATTACAATTCCGCTTTCTTTTGATGCCTTGAAATCGGAATAGTAATCATATGCATTCTGTGCCACTTCTTTCGGTGTATAACTACCTTTCCAGTTTTCATTTCCGTATGCTGCAATGTCGTAGAAATCTCCATACTCTAACTGTCCAGCTAATTTTTCAAAAATACGATGTCTATGATTCATTTTCTATCTTTCCTTTCCACTTTTCACTTTCTTCTTATTAATAAGGAAGTTATTCATTTCCCTACATATTCCTCTGCAACAGTATTTCTCCGTACAAAGGATACATATTTCCGTTTTCTCAGGCGGTTTAGTTTGTCTAGTCACTAAACTTCACCTCTTTCACGCAAAAATTCACAGTATGCGCTTTCGCTTTCAAACTGCCAGTATTTGCCAACAGACGGAACGTAACCATGGTAATATCCATTTGCGTAGTAACCTTTTGCCTTTGCTTTTGCCATTGCGAAATCACCTCATTCTCTTGAAAATAGCTTTTGCTTGTTTTACATAATAATAACTAGCAGGAATCGTAATAATCCATCCACCAATATTTCCAAGCATAATCGGACAGAGAATTGTACAAATAATGCAAAGTAAGAAAAATCCTATTGCTTCTGCAAGTTCTGCGATTTCTTCTCTTTTCTCTTGTCTTTCTGCCTTGATGATTTTCCGTGCTTCTTCTAGTGTCATTACTTCTTCGTATGTAGTTTGTCTTGTATACATTTCCGTATCCTCCTCAATCAAAATTATCAGGGCATACACCCATGTCTTTCAGTGCTTCCTTTGCAGATTCATTACATAAAATTGCAATTAAAAGTGCATAATAGTTTGCTGTGTTTGGATCTCTCATAGTATTATTCTCCTTTCGCTTCGTTCGTTCATTAAAATACTTCAAAAGCGCAATATGTAATCTGAATGATTTCGTCATCCGTTACGCTTGCAGTTCCCTTGCTGTCCATTAACATAGAGCAGGTGTCGGAAAATTCCCAGTCTTCCGTTTCGGTGAATTGCCATGTATTACCGGCAGAATCTTCCACGGTGACAAGATTATTTGCGTAGTCAATTTCCGTTACAACTGCCGTGTTTGCGTAGTAATGATGCTGATTTTCATTTGCCTTTACAAATCCAAATAGATCTATGAGAATTGCACCTATAAAGCCACCTAGCACAGCAAGTAAAAATATTGTTCGCTTTTTCATTTCGTTATTCTCCCTTCGTTCGCTTCGTTTACTCATTCCGCTATGCTTCATTCAGTCAAAATAATTCCGCAAGCTGTCTTGCCAACATTGCTTTGGATACGTTTGCCCTGCGGATGCCTACTGTTACTGTGGGTGTAGATACACTGTAAATCGGGCGAGGCTTGTTTGCCTTGCTGATTTCATAGTTGCAATATGTGTTGTGTGGATTTCTCTTGCTCATGGTTCTTATGCTCCTATACTAATGCTGTGATTCTGTCGTGATTTCTGTTTGCCTCTACTGTGTTAGCAGAATAGATTACTTTCAATGTTTCTCCGTATTTGCCTATTAAAGCGGTACAGAATCCGTTATTAGACGGAAAAGTGGTGATTGCATGTCCGTTCTTGAATGTACGTTTACTCATGGTTAATTATTCTCTCCTTTACGTTGAATTTTGGGTATAAAAATAGCACCCTTTACGTTTAGGGTGCTTTGTGGCGTGGTTATGTGGTTTTATTTTGCGTTATTTATTTGAACGTACTTCTTCTAATTGTTTTTTTAATGCGTCCATTTGTGCTAATATTTCAGCTTCTTTTGCTTTATTTTCATCAACATATTCCATAATATCTCCTGGTTGTACATTAAGAAATCGACATACTTTATCTATTGTATCTGAATTAATGTTTTTGTTTTGAGAAAATCTAGTTGGCATGTTTACAGAAATTCCAGAATCACATAAATCTTTCCATTGCATATTCCTTTCTTTAAGAATATTTGCTAATTTATAATATACTATCATTTTTGCTTCACCTCCAAGTGATCACCTCCATTTTATCACAATGTTTTGTGATCCGCAATATTTAATTATATACTCTTCTGAAATCATGCATAGGATTTTTTGTGCATTCATAATCTGTAACTTGTCCACAAAATTTTCCTAGACGCACTCCACCTCCACCGTTTTTACGGATCCTATCATGGGTCATGAGCGCATTAAAATTAGTCTTTCTGCGTTTCTCTTTTTTGATGATACCATTATAATACGCAAGAATAGCGTCCGTGATTTTATCATTCTGATATGCCTTATACCAACATTTTTTACTAGGCATATAGAAAAATACTGGAATTTTATTGTCTTTTCTCTTTCTGAAATCAGAACAGACTAATACTGTGCCGTTTAATAATACGCATACAATAGATTCTGGCATAATTTCCCTATTGTGTATAAAAGTGTTTGACTGCGCTTGAAATATTTTCATAAACATCCTTCTTTCCGTGTGAAAATGCACACTATTAAAAGGCAGAGTTTTTGCTCTGCCTTTCGTACTATGTATTTTCCATTTGTAATACAAATGTTATGCAAAGTAGTGTTTAATCACAATATTGCTGATAGTGGTAGCAAGACCTGAATAATCATAAGTCTTTTCACCCGTCTGACGGTTTTTGGTTACTTTTACAAGTGTGTTAATCTGACGCTTCTTGAATTTTACAGTCTCTTCTTCATCGTCTACTTCAAATTTGTTAGAGAATCCCTTGATGTAGCAATCATTCAGAAGTTTCTTATCCTCTGCTGTCAGCTTTACACGGGTCTTGGTTGTGTACGGAGTTTCAAAAGGCAGAGAGAAAGTCACCTTGATAATGCGCTCAAGTTCATCAGATGCTTTCTTGTATGCTTCCTTGACTTCATTACTCATGGTAATATTGCCATTTTCACCTGCCTTGGAATTGATATGAATAGCCTGTAAAGCTTCGTACAATTCGGGAGACTCAAAAGCGGGAATAATTGCATACTTTACAAGTTTGGAATTATCCCATGAACCAAGTACACGGAGAACAGTCCGTACTACGTCTACGGAGTTGCCGAAATGGTCTTCATTCTTCTGCGTCATCAAAGTAAGCACACGGTTATAGTTGTCGGCCAGTTCCTCATGCTCATTCTGTACCTTGGCAAGCTCAGTCTGAGTGTTCGTCAACTGCACATTAAAAGCCTGTACTTCCTCTGCGGAATAAGTGCCCTTCTCATTTAAAATCTTTTTCTCTAATTTAGAGATAGTGTCATTGAGTAACTGCATAACCATAGACAGGTTTTCATAGCGTACAGCGTGCATGAACTCAGACCGTGCAGAATCAGAAATGTTCTCAGCTAAAAAGTTAATCATAAGGTTTTTCATAAAGTACCTCTTTCTCCTATTTGTGCATAGGTGCAATGAATATGTTTTATTGTTTTATTTGTTATCCAGTGTGTTATACACACTATAAAAAGGCAGACTGGTAGTGTTGTTTCTGCTATCGTCTGCCCTTATTTACTATGTATAACTACGATTTTACAAGTACAGAGGAATGATAGTCATGTAGGTTGGTTTTACCCAACACAAAGAACACTAGGTATTACCCTATTGTCTGCTTACATCGTTCTTGCACTTGTCTCTTATGTATTTTTCTTTGTTATAGCTTTCTACTGATTCAGTAGATACGATTCACAAAGACACGCTTTTTTTATGCTAGCGTGGATTGTTTTATTAGAATAGCTTTTCAACTATCCGGCGTTTCTTTCTCTCTACTTTTGTATTGCTTCCCACTCCTAGAAAATAGGTGTAGGAGAAAGACCGTTCCCGTGGTAATCAACCTTGACCATATAAAATGGGCAATCGGTGCATTGTGTTTATCACACGGCTACCTAGATTTTTTCTAGGGAAATCTTATAACCTACTTATGTTCGTCCTTTTGGGACTACTTTGTATAGTGGAAAAGTTTATAAAAACCACTAGCAACAACTTTATTTTTTCGTCTTTTGCTTCACATTCTAGGAATGTAAAACAGTACCTTATAAATAAAGTCACTGTTTTCTACTTGTGAAAATTGTGCTGATATGCTAGAATTGAATTGTTCGGATTCTATCCAACATATCAGCGTTGTGGCTAGTCCTCCTCCTCTGAATATTCCTAGTATTCAGAATCGGTAGCAAATACCATGCTATCGTAGGGACTAGCCCAACCACACTTAATATCGTATGGTTCTTTTGTCAATGTGCTATCGCCTCTTTTCATTATTAGATTATCACAACGAATTGTGATTGTCAACAACTTTTTGAAATTTCTTGAAAAGAACTTTCTGAACTGAAATATATTGTTGTCCGTTGTTGATAGCTATACATTATCACAATGTATTGTTGTTGTCAACAATTATTTTAAAATATTTTTCGATAACATTTATTGTATCACTGTACTATTCTAATAATACAATCTTTTGGAAACTGGAGCTATTTACTAACTACCACTACCACAAAAGCAAAAAACTTTAATCCCACGGAAAAATACAGAAATACCGTACATTTTGCCCCTATGGGGGTAGATCAAACTCAAAAAAGGGCAGCGTTTTCAACGCCAGGCTATAGCTGATTCATCTACAGACCCTCTTAAAAATTTTTCTTATCCGATATTTTCAAAAAAGCCAGCAAAATCAACAAAAATCTCACTTTTATTCAAAATATATGTTATCGCAACTCATATCGTAAAAATCCCCAAATCACGCTACTTTCACCCACACATAATCCCAAAAATCAAAATTCCACACATTCAAAATTTCACATAAAAATCTCAAATATTCCTATTAAATAAGGAAAATCTCGACACTACATTTCTAAGTACATAATTTGACAATATTTCTTTATTCATATATAATGATGATTCAAAATGAGGATAATAATATGAATAGACAAACCAGACTAAATCAGATTAGAATATTAATGTCAGACGGAAAGCAACATACTCGTACCGAAATTCAAGATTATATAAAATCCTATTGTAACAATCAGAATGATAATTCTAGCTTATCAATCGGCAATGATATATTCGAATTAACTCATTCTAATGAATTACAAATAGTTTCCAGATCAACATATATAGCAACCTCGACATTAAAAGAAAAATATATTAAACTTTCAGATCAAGATATAAAGAAGAAACTAATTATTGCAACAGAGCTTTATAATGAAAAAGCAAGAAATATTCTAAAACAATCACGATCAAATGAGACTGATCTAGCATATTCTCTAATATATAATTTTTGCACAGACATAATTAATGATTGCGAACAATTACAATTTACTAAAGGCAGATAGAAATATCTGTCTTTTTCATTCCATAAAAAATCTCTCTATATCACTCTAGCACTACATACCCAACTTTTACTGGAAATTTTATAATAAACTGACACCTAAATTCGAACGGAAACCACTTCAATGATAAAACCATAAATGATAAAACTTCTCAAATCGTATCAAAAATCTCTTATGTATTATTTATAAAAATTTTCACACTAAATAATCAGATCCATATAAACATATAGGGGGGGGGTACATTTAAACTGAACAGATTAGTACTCATATAATTCACACTATCTATTAAAAAATAGAGAATAATATATTGATGTTATTATTCAAACAAGTATCAATAAAAGGAAGATATAAATATAATGGAAGATAAACAAAATACACCATTATCTAAAAATGAAATGAAACAGTTATATGAGAAAATCTGTGAAGAAATTGATCATTGGGAACCATGGAAGAAAAAATATTATAATGATACTTTTGCAACATCAACTCATTCTAAAAAATTAAAGATAGATCCTTGATATGGTCATGATAGATTGCAACTTTTAGCAGAGAATAACTTAATAAGAATTATAATCATTTCAAATAATATAAAAGGAGAAAATATAATGGAAAATAAATTTATAAATGGATTTGAACAATTCAAGAAAAGAATAGATGCAATTCCTGATGAACAACTCATTAAAGACTGTGAAGCATTAGGAATGGAATTTGAACAGGAAATACCAAAGTACCACAAGAATACCGGCAGTAATATCTCCAAGATATCCAAGAAATCAAAACATAAACATAATTATGAAGAATGTCTATTAAGGTACGAAAGTAATTATTTTGGTAAACATAATATTCATACCAGATTAAGCAGCTATTGCTCTATCTGTGGCAAGATCGGTGAAAAACTAAAAGATTCTATTGTAAAGGATTATCACAGAACAGGAATACTATCTAATGGAATAAAATATCATTCTATTATTTCAGGTGATGAATTATTTGATGAATATAAAGATAGATTACCAGTATTTCATATAGATGATGATATGATCAGAGGATATGTTAATTTAGAAGAAAACAATAAAGTAAATAGAGAATAACATAATATAAATAGCCTATGGCATCATTATTGGTCATTTCGCTGCAAGCAGCTCATGCCCTTGTGTCCTGCTTCGCAGTCCACAATTATATGAAAATTTATAAAGTTATATTCTTAACTCTTTTTTATATATTCTTATAAGGCAGAGTGTCAAAATTCATTGAAAAATAAGGATTTTTTTCTGATTTTAACACTTTTATCTATTTATCAATTTTTCATCGAAATGTGATTCTGTATTCATTTTTTTCTTATTTTACAAGGAAAACATCTTAACACTTTTTTTTGAAAAATGGAGTTAAAATTTTTTACATACAAAGCCAAACGGCAGTTGAAGGGATTTTTATCATTATGGAGAACAAATAAAAAGATACGTACATTAACACTGAAAGGAGATTTAAATGCAGTTTGATTGTAAAGTTAATATTGTAGATGCAATTATGGGAGCTGGTAAAACACAATCCATTATGAATTATATAAATGCATCGGATGATGATGAAAAATTTTTAGTTATTACACCATTTCTTGATGAAATAAAGAGATATAGAGCATATTGTTATTCTAAAAATTTTAAAACTCCTACATTTCTAAAAGATAATGATAAATGTAGCAAACTTAATGATCTAAAAAAACTAATTGACAAAGGAGAGAATATTGTTTCTACTCATGCGCTCTTCCAAAAATTCGACAATGAATTAATTGATTTATGTAGGGCAAAAAATTATACCCTTATAATGGACGAGGTTGCGAATGTTATTGAAGAATATCCATTAACAAAGCAGGATTTTATAGTTCTAAAAAATACATATGTAGATATAAATCCAAATACTAAACAACTTATATGGAAAAAGGAATATGAAGACTATCAAGGAAAATTTGAAAATGAAAAAAGATTATGCGAACTAGGAAGTCTTGTATGTTATGGAGATAGTTTAATGGTATGGCTATTTCCAATAGAAACATTTAATTCGTTTAGAAATATTTATATTCTTACATATTATTTTGAAATGCAAATGCAAAAATATTATTATGATTATTATGGAGTACAATATACTTATTGGTCTGTTGCTGGAAATTCTATGAAAACATATCACCTTATACCCTATGACAAAACAATAAAATACACTTCATACGATTATAGTAAGTTGATTCATATTTGCGAAATAGACAAATTGAACATGATTGGTGATAGAGATACTGATTTGTCTTTTTCCTGGTATAACAGAAATAAAAATAACGCTTCTATGAAAGTATTAAAAAATAATTTGTATAATTTTTTTCATAATGTAAGAGAGAATAAGTCTAATGATAATATATGGACAACATTCAAAGAATATCAGAATGCTTTAAAAGGTAAAGGGTATACAAAGGGATATCTTCCATGTAATTGTAGAGCCACTAATGATTATATAAATAGAACATCTGTCGCATATCTTGTTAATCGGTATTTGAATCCATTTATTAAAAACTTTTTTACAATGAATAATATTTCGGTTGATGAAGATGGTTTTGCTTTATCTGAAATGCTTCAGTTCATATGGAGATCTGCTATCCGTGAGGGAAAAGATATTTGGGTATATATCCCTAGTATAAGAATGCGAAATTTATTAAAACAATGGATTCGAAACAATTCCACAACAAACAGAGAATAAGTAATTGTAACAAATAAACGCAGCACCAAATTTAAAGGAGGTATGCGAATGATAAACGAAAAGGAGACATTAATTTATGACAGGAAATTTTACACTAGAGGAACACCGTAACACTTTTGGAGGAATTATTAACTATACAGATTACTGCACCGACTTCCCACGCCACGAAAAAGCACAATCATGGGCGGATCGTATCTATGCCGATCTTCTATTTGATAAGAAATGCATAGAAAATATTAAAGCAAGAAAACGTACGGCGGAGGTTGATAAGTAATATGGCAGTTGAAAAGGATTTTGAAAAACAACAATGAAAATGATCTTTGTTATCTGACTGGCGAAAGATATGTTTGCGTATCATTTACAGATAGAAAGATGATTAATCGTATAAAGAAAATTTATGAAGAACGTGCTGAAGAGTTTAAATACCTGACTCAGAATAAAGACGGAAGTATCTGTGCGAAAATTCCGAAGAAGTGGTTTCGTATCAATCCAGGATCCAAGCCTGATCCTAATAAGCCCAAGAAGCAGCTATCTGAAGAACAGAAAGAAAAGATGAGACAGGCGTTGGCTGATTATAGAGCAAAGAAAAAGAAGTAATACTACTTCTACTATGTTCGGTTTATTGGAGTTTTAAAATGATTTAGACATCAAATTTCAACGAAACGTGCTTTGATGGTAAGTTGTTCGTCTAAATATAAAACGGTGAAATTGAGTAAATTTTCTATTGCTCTCAGAAAGGATAATTTTCACAGATGTAAAATGTTGGCAAGAATAGACTATAAATATTTTCAGAAAGCAAAACAAGTCGCTACTATCTCAGATTTCACAAAAATACATGTGGGATGCGTGGCGGTATATCAAGGATCCGTTATAGGAATTGGATGTAATAGTAATAAAACTCATCCACGACAGAATTATTATAATCGTTACAGAACAATAGATAATACATACTTTATTCCAAAGCTTCATGCAGAAATCAGCTGCATTAACTCTATCCGTAATCTGGATATAAATTTCTCAAAAGTTAAATTGTATATTTACAGAATCCGACATGATCAGGATTATGGTATATCTCGTCCGTGTCCTAGTTGTATGGCCGCCATAAGAGATATCGGAATAAAGGATATCTACTACTCTACTGATGATGGTTTTGCTTATGAAAGATTGAAATAATTTTAGAAATGAATGGAGAATTAATAAATGGTATGTGAAATATGTGGCGAACCTGAAGGAATACATAATCCGAGGTGCCCTAAATATGAACCGCCAAAATTTATTGCTATATGCGAAGTATGTGGTCAGGGAATATATGAAGGTGATGAATATATAGAAAATGACCATGGCGAATGTATTCATTTTGGTTGTGAAAAGAATTTACGTTGGTTATTAGACTGGCTTGGATATGGAGTCAAAAGAAATGGAGGATAATTTATGGGAAAGTTAATAAGAGGAATTAAAGAATTGTTTGGTGTATATGAAACCGGCTATGAGTACTATGTGGATATTGATGATATTGAGATTACGGCACAGTTTAGCGAAAGCAAGCCTAGTTTTGCAAAACAGGAAGCAAAATATAATTATTATCTTAAGACTGGTGAGCTACCAGCTCCGATTGTATTAAAGAGAGATTTTACACTGGTCGATGGTTACATATCTTATCTGATCTGTCGGTCTTATGGTATTGAGCGAGCGCCTGTATATTTTGAGGAGTGATTAATTATGGTGAGTGAATTTGGACTTAAAATAAAAAATATCGAAGCAGCTACGTTATATGAATATAACAAAGGACTTCGAGATCACTACGAATATAAAGATGCTATGTTTGTAAACAGTTTATTCAAAGATTTTATGTGCGAAAATGGATTAAAAGTTTGGAAACTAGAATCTACAAGAGATCTTATCTGTTTAGAATTCAATTTTGGAACAAGATCTTTTGATGATGAAATTGCTCATATTAGGAAAATTGCAAAAAATGCGAGAATTGAATATAAAAAAGCAATAAGTTCTGGAAGTAAAAAACTAATAGAAATTCAGACAAATAAAAAGAAAAAATTAGCTAGTTTATATAATTTTGCTGTTGAACACAAAACGGAATATTTTTCACTATCTGCCGATGAGATTCGTAAAGAATTTTACAAAAATGGTGTAAATGTAGAATATATTACCAGAAAGAAAAGCGGTGAAATTGTAAAAACCGAAATAATACATTATAAGATGTTATATAGAAGTCCTGGTAAAGCTAAAAAAGGTACTTGCATGTTTATTCGGGATAAACTATATAATAAAGCAATTAAATATTTACGCATGGGTATAAAACTCCAAAAATATAATGCAGATATTGTTGGAATTAGTGCTTACTCTTCTCTTGTTTGTAGTGGAATTGTCGGTAAGGTAAAAATCAATCCTAAAAATATTTTGGTATTAAAGGATGTTAATAGATATTTTAACACAAATATTATTTCTGTCGAAACAGATGAAAATAAACATTGTATTGCAAAACTGGTTGAAAATTATAGATTAAAAAACACATTGTTTGATGGACAGGCTTTAATTGACTCTTCTATTTTCCCTGATTGGGGAAATGGGTATATTCTTCTCAGACATCACTTCTGTAAAATGGCTGCTTTCTGTAGTAATATTCAATTATTTTTCCGAGACTATTTTGGTGATAATTACTACTCTGCTACTGTAAAAGATATGTGGGGAAACGAACATTATGTGAAAGATATAGAACTTATTACAACTGATAATGCAATGAAATGGATCAAATATGATGTGTCATATGATTATTGGTGCAACAAAGTTTATGAAAATGGATGTATGTTTGGGATTGTTAAAACGGCACATCCGAGTAAACTTGGTAATGTTCAAAGAATGAGTTATCAAATGGTAAATTCACTTAATACTGATATTATGGATGATGTGTGCAAGGAAAGTGTTGAGTATATCAATAAATTGAAAAATAATGATGACTTTTTTTTAGAATATCTCAAACGAAATATTAATTTTTCAAATGACTACGAGGCATTGATTGCATTATGTAATCAAAATAGAGAATTTATTAGAAGTTCTTATTTTAGAGAACGTAAGAAATCAATTATAATGACTTACGTTTTAAATTTTAAGAGCGGTAAAATAATTCAAAATGCAGATAATCTCGTAATTGTTGGATCTCCTTATGCAATGTTACTTTATGGAGCAACTGGTAATTCAGACATTGTTGATAAAGATGATACTTTTTGTATTGAAAATTTAGCCACTCAATGTTATACAACTCGATTTGCTAATGACGAATATCTGGCAGAATTTAGAAGTCCTTTTAATGGGAAATACAATTTAGGATACTTACATAATGTGTATGATGAAAGATTCAAAAAATACTTCAATTTTTGTGATCAGATTATTGCAATCAATATGAATGGAACTGATTTTCAAGATCGTAATAATGGATCAGACCAAGACTCAGATAGCTTATATGTAACGAACCAACCACAAATTGTATCACACGCACAACAATGCAAAGAAAAATATTTAACTATTGTAAATAATATTCCTAAAGATTCAAATGTATATAATAATACAATGGAAGATTTTGCAAAGTTAGATAATAAATTAGCGGCTTCTCAACTTGATATTGGTGAATCAAGCAATCTTGCACAGCTTGCTCAGACTTATGATTGTACGTTTAATGAACAAAAATATAAGGATTATGTTTGTATATTAAGTGTATTAGCTCAAATAGCCATTGATTCTGCGAAACGTCTTTTTGATGTGGATGTTGGTTCTGAAATAAGACGTATAAAAAAGGATATGAATGTTGAAAACAATAAGTATCCTGCTTTCTGGAAAATTATCAGAAGAGATTTTAAAGAAAAAAATATCAATTACGATCTTAATTGTCCTATGAATTATCTATATAATCTAAGACTCGATCAATTCAGGTCGGAACAATCCACCTTACCAAATGAATACTTTTTTAAAAAGTTTGAATTAAAAGATTCTAGGAAGACATGTAAAAAAGTAGAGGACATAATTGAAACATATATTAATAAGTCTTCGAAAATTTATTCTGATAGAGATAGAGATGATACCTATTTTCTTTTGAAAATGGATTTTGACAATATGATAAAAGATATAAACAAAATTAAAATCTCAAAAAATTATATTGGTTTATTTAGTTGGCTAATAGATAGAGCATTTTGTTTATCTAACGCTCAGAAACAAAACCAATATAAAACAAAGACAGTAATTAAGAAACGAAAATCTATTTTAATTAAAACTTTATATGATATAAATAGTGAAGTTTTACTAAAATGTTTTTCGAATAATTGTTAAAAATGTTCAAAAAATAGAGTTTTTTGGGTACACCTAGCCAATTTTGCACCTCTGAAAGCATTGATTTTTGGGCATTTTTAACAAAGTTGCTAAGTTGTATAATGAGGAGAAAGGATTTTTCTTGTCTAAGTACCTCTCCGCTTATATGCAAATGCGGAATACAAATAAGCAACGATCGTTTTTATTATAAGTTGCCATAAGCAAAACTTGTGGCAACTAGATTTAAAAAGAGAGAATAAATAATTGTAACAGACAACAATTATCATATATAGAATTAAAGGAGAAAAAAGGAATGGTATTAAAAGAAGCATTTCATTATCAAAATTTTTTGAATAGTATTTTAGATAACACTGCTACTTATCTTAGTAGACCTGATTTTGTCACTGAAACAAAAGAGACACATAATCGAAAGAAGGTAAATCCTTTTGCGGAAAATGAAATTATTGAGGTAAAGAATGTTCATAATGTAGATTTCACTGCAAATGATCTTATTGATGTAGTATGCGCAGTTATCGCAGAGAAAGAAAAGCTCACAAAGGCTATTACTCTTGCCAAAAGATCTACCGAAATTGATATTGACTCTTCAGTTTCTATGAATAAATTAAAACAGAGAATTTCTTCTGTGTTTAATAATATGGCAAGTATTAAGAATAGCGAGACAACTTCTCGTGGAACCGGCTATAAGTTCAATGAAGCTGGTGATCAGGTGTCTTATTATTATGATGTTAACAGTGTGACTACTATTAACTTTAAGCGTGATGATGTTCGTAATCTGGCTAAGAAATATCAGAAGGAAACTGATGAGATTTCCACAAAACTGGATACAATCGAACTCACTACTGTTGTAGATTTTGTTCCTACATGGGATGTAACTGATACATTTGAGGAAGTAGTTGCTGCTTGTAAAAAGTAGCACTCTTCTCTCCTATTAAAAATATCAGGTACTTACGAGAGAGCTGAAGCGGATTGAATAATTGTCAATCGGTTCAGATGCAGATGAACTATGATGCTGCAAGGTTTGTGTGATATGCCATAGATCACATATGATAAAAAAACAATAAGAAGGTTTCATAGACTTTTGGATACATAAAATTTTGGTATGTGTAAATTATAGCTTAATGCAAATAAAAGCCGCTATATGTTTCGTAAAGTGTTAACTCATTCTTTTGTTATTTCAAACTCTCGTAAATTCAATAACATGAAATTTCAATAATCGTTTCGCCAATTTACAGTTGATAATACATATTATTATTTAAAAATAATATATAAATTCTTTTTTAAATAATGGTGGATTAATTTCGTTACATAGTAACGTTTCAAATAATTGGTTGAAATTATGATTGATGTTTCAGTTTTCTTATAAGTATCTGATATTTAGGTTTCATTTTGTGTTACCTCCATTTCTTTGCCGGTGGTTATATTGTCGTTCTGATTGTATGGCTGCCGGTGTTCTAAAAAATATATCACGGGATGACGAGCAATTGGAAGCTCACCTGGCTCATATCCAGGAGTATGTAGGTTCAAGCCCTACTGGATCAGTTTATTGTATTATGTTTCTTTAGTGTAGTCTGGTTTAGCACGACTGATTTCCAATCAGTTAACGTGGGTTCAAAGCCCACAAGAAACTTACTATCCTACTTACGTAGGAAATTTGAATAAAAGGATGTGTTTAAAATAGTATTAATTACTAAAAGTGAAGCATTAAAATTGAATAAAATGGGCGTATGTTGGGGATACGAAGGTATTAGCCATACATACAGTAATTCTCATACATATTATTTAGCAGAGACTAAGAATAATATGAGAAAGTTAAAGGAAATGCGCTCTTCTACTATCGTTAAGTAACGAAATCTATATGAAAGGCGGTGTCTGATCATCGCAAAGAAAAAGCATGAAGTAAATATTGAGATTATTGGTGGTAATGCAGAAGGAGTGACAGGATCCTGTACACGGATTAAAACTTCTGAACATTGCTACCTTTTTGAATGTGGAATGATTCAAGGAGAGCATACAGTTCTTGAAAATTATAGAGCTAATATGAAATTTGTACAGAAAATCAAACCGCAAGAAATTGAATACATAATAATTGGACATTGCCACCAAGACCATATTGGCATGATTCCAACATTATATGCAAGAGGAAAATGTAATGCAAAAATCATTGTTCCAAAAGGATCTACTGCAATATTAAAAGAAATGTGGTTAGATAGTAGTTTTATTAATTGTAGAGATGTAGAAGTCTTAAATATTAAAGATGATAGAAACTATGAACCATTTTATACTGAAGACATTGTATATAAAACACTAGATTATGTACAAGAAATAGAATCTGACAATATTGTAAAACTATCAGATGAGTTAGCAATTAGATATACGGATGCAGGACATATTCTTCTTTCTAAGCAATGTGAAGTATATATAAATGGTGGTTCTCATACTAGAAAAATATTATTTTCTAGCGATTTAGGAAATATAGCAACGCAGGATACCAGGGTTTTTGTAGAAAATTTTAAGCCTATTTCTTCTTGTAATATAGCAATAATGGAATGTACGTATTCAAGTAAAGATCGACAGTGTACCAAAGAGACTTATAAAAAAGACATTGAAAAGATCAAATCTGTTGTAGAACAGTATTGCGTAGATAATAACAATCGTGTTTTAATTCCGTCATTCTCTCTTGATAGAACTCCATATATTTTATGGATTTTATATTCACTATTTGGAAAAGATGAAAATTTTAAAGTACCTATTCTGGTAGACAGTCCATTAGCAAACAGATTATTAGATTGCTACTCTTCTATTCTCGAAGATGATAGAAAAGAATTATTTGATGAGATGATGTCATGGAAAAATATAAGAAGAGTTATTACGCCAGAAGACAGCAAAGCAGCTATTTCTGACAAAGAAGCAAAAGTCATATTGAGTAGCTCTGGGATGTTAACAGCTGGGCGTAGTGTGAAGTGGACTCAAAGTATTTTGCCACATGAGAACGATTGTATTTTATTTATGGGCTACTCAGGCGAAGATACTTTAGCCTGGAAGATCAAGCACAATAAAGACAATAAAACTATCAATATTAATGGGAAGCCATATAAAAATAATGCACAGATATATGATCTCAAATCTTTTTCAAGCCATATGCAGAGAATTGATATGATTAATTATTATAAGTCTATTAACTGTGAAAAAATATATCTTGTACATGGAGATTCAAATAAAATTGAATTCAAACATGATCTTGAAGAGGCAATTTTCGATTGTTTAAAATCTACAAAAGTTGTTGCCGTTAATAATGGCACAAAAATCTCATTATGAGAAATCTATAGAAAGAACGAGGCAAAATGCCTATGGAATTATTGGAAATACCTTTAGTGGGCGGTATAAAAGAAGATCAATTGCCGTCTCCTGAAGAATATACTTACTGGAAAAGTAGAAATGATAGAACATTCTACATTGATTATGAAATCGATGAAGACTATTCTCTTGTCGAACTTGCAAAGATTATTATTCAAATGAATATTGAGGAAAAGGATAATGAAAATCCTGACCCAATTCGTCTATTTATCCATAGTTACGGAGGAGATATAGAACAGGCTCTCTTTTTCTGTGATTTGGTTAAATCAAGTAGAATTCCGATTATCACAATTGGAATGGGCGTTGCAATGTCGGCAGGTTTTTTAATCTTCCTATCAGGGAAGAAACGTTATGCATTTTCTCATACTTCTATGCTTGTACATAGTGGATCCGCTGCATTCCAAGGTACGGCAGAACAGATCGAGGAAGCACAGAAAAATTATAAGAAACAAATTGAACAAATGAAGTCTTATATCCTTGATAATACTACTATCGACGAAAAGACTTTTAATAAAAATAGGAATAAAGATTGGTATTTATCTAGTGATGAACTGTTAAAGTATGGTGTCATCGACGAGGTTATCACTGATCTAACTTTAATTATTTAAGGAGAGTTAAACTACTCTCTTATTTTATTGGATGAAAAGGAGAAAAAGAAATGGCTAATTTTGTTTTTAAGGAAACCAAGCAGACTTCTATGAAGATGGCAGGAATCATTGATACTGATAATATGACGATTGACGTAGATGGCGAAACAAAGAAGTTATCTACCCTATTATCTGTGTTTAATGGTGGTGGCGTTGAGATTAATGTAAAGGTAAAAGAAGAAAATGAACTCGATGAGCCTACTGAATCTTCTGACGAAGAATAGAGAGTTGGTGAATAATTGTTTAATATTGAAGAAACATTAAGTAAATACAATTTGACACCTGAAAAGTATGAACAGTTGCTTCAAGACTGTTCTAATAAAGTAAACAAAATCAGTGATGATGATTGGTCTGAAATTTGTCAGAGGTATAATTTAGACTTTAACCCTGACACAATCAGAAAAGGTTCACAGCCACCTCTCATTGGATCAGCTTTCGTATCTGATTATTATAAATGGAAAAATACTCAGAGTAAGAATTTAAATGAAACTGATGATGAGTATTTCAAAAAGCTACGTTTAGAAAAGCAAGAAATTCAGAAAGAAAAACGCAAGTTATATGATGAACGTCTTGATATTAATCGTAGACTTCGAGAAGAATCTAGGCTAGAGACAACAATCGAAAAGATTGACAATATGCTTAATAGTATTGCCGATACTAGATACATTACATATGATAAGAGTCCTTTTATTAAATATAGTGACAATGATATGATTGTATGTTTATCTGATTTGCATTTAGGAACTTCATATTACAGTTATGATGGTTGTTATGATTCTAAAATTGCAAAAGATAGATTGAATCAGTATTTATCTGAAATTGTTGATATTCAGAAAACACATTCTGCCGAAAATTGCGTTGTATTATTGTTAGGGGATCTTATTAGCGGCAACATCCATTCTACGATTTCAGTTACAAATAAAGAGAATGTAATTGAACAGGTGAAACTTGCTTGTGAATATATCTCAGATTTCGTATATGAGCTTGGCAAACATTTTAATAATGTTGAAGTACGAGGAGTTTCAGGTAATCATAGCAGAATCAAAGAGAAAAAGGAAGATGCTCTTTTAGGAGAACGTTTAGACTCTCTTATTATATGGTTCATTAAGTCTATGTTGAAAAATGCAGACAACGTTACTGTATATGATGAAGACATAGATGATACTATGTCTATTTTCTTTATTAGAGATAAATCATATTTCGGTGTCCATGGTGATTTTGATACTATGAGTGATGCATCTATTGCAAAACTTGCATTATGGGCTAAATTTACTCCATATTGCGTATTATGTGGACATAAACACTTTCCTGCAATGACAGATGTATCTGGAATTAAAGTAGTGCAATCCGGTAGTCTTGGAGGCAGTGGTGATGAGTATACACGCCAAAAGAGATTAACTGGGAAGCCATCGCAGACCGTATTAGTTGTGAATAATAGAGGTATTAAATGTTGCTACCCTATTGAATTAGACTAAATACTAATTTCATTCATAGTGGCACTTTCACTACATTAGTGAAACTATACATTCCAGTGAAACATATCATAAAAGGTCATCAGTCATCGAGAATTAGTATAACATAAAAACAGTCCAGACTCCAACTGGCAATTAATAAATGGAAATAACCTATGGTTAATTTTGGCTGACGAAGCCATATTGAGAGCAGTTCGCTACTGCTCTCTTTATTATTTCGACAATCTTAAAAAAATATTGCCGAAAAACATAAAACAAAATACTCGAATAAGGCAAAATAAAACTGCCGAAAAATATAAAATAAATTTTAGGAAAAAAGGAGAATAATTAAATGAACAAGACAGAATTAATCGCAAAGACTCAGGAGAATATTGAGATTGAAGTAACCAAGAAGGATCTTGGTATTATTGTAGATGGCGTACTTAAGGCTATCCAGGATGAAGTTGTAGCCGGTGGTAAGGTACAGCTGGTAGGTTTTGGTACTTTTGAAGCTGTTGAGAGAGCTGCTAGAGAGGGTAGAAATCCTCTGACTGGCAAGCCTATGAAGATCGATGCTTCCAAGGCTCCTAAGTTCAAGGCTGGTAAAGCATTTAAGGATGCTGTTAAGAATGCTTAATTTGACTGGTGGTGATTATATTGGAAAAGTTACATTTTGATGACTTTGAAGATTTTGTCATTAAAGTCACTATAAATTACGATGCTATCAAGGATAACGATGAAGGAAATGACGTTGCTATTATTGCTAAGTATGCAGAAGCGACAGAAATTATTGAGAATCTGATTCAGTACGGTTACAAAATTGAGGAAATTCAGATTAAAATTCCTGAATATGGTGGATACGAAGATGAGTATATTATTTCTCTATGCAATGTAAATGGATCTGATATCTGGTGTGAACCAATGAAGAGAGAAAATGGATATCTTGATGATGATTCAGCTGTTATTTATGTAATGGATAACTGCTCTTCTACTGCTTTGAAACATCTGGACAGTCAAGCTATTTTTGAAGTATCTGTTGGTGAAGAGGATGAAGATGATTATGAATACATGTGTGAATGTGATCACTGTGTAAATCATCCTGAAACCAGTGTTTCATACTATGTTAATGGAAAGAAGACTTCCGAAGAGGAATATGATAAAGCTCTTGACAGAGTATGTGATGCGTTTGATGAAGCAAGACAGAAATATAATGAATTTGCTGATATCATGAACGAATACCGTCATTTGTTTGACTGGTAATAAATATGAGCGTGTGGTTTAGACTACACACTTTGGGTGTATAACTCAGCCGGATAGAGTATCGTTCTTTTAAAACGAGAGTCGGTGGTTCAAATCCACCTACACTCATCACCAAGCCTTTCTTCTATGGTGTATATGTGTCACAGCATATGCACTTTTATGGACAGGTCGCATAGCGGCAATTGCAGCGGACTGTAAATCCGCCGACTTTTTGGTCTACGTTGGTTTGAATCCAACCCTGTCCACTTATTTGAAGTTTTATATATTGATTGGGAGATGCCAGTTACGATTTGCAGAAATGCAAGAGACAATCACTGGAATGGTCAAAAGCCAAGTATGGAGAAAAATACAGTCGGCAACGAACTTTATATGAAGCGGAGAATAAATATATAGGTCAATCAGTTAGATTGATAAAGAGAATTACAAGCGGTTGCTTATCTCTACCTCTGTTAGTGAAACGCATGTATAGGGTATGTTCCTATCGCACTAATTAATGGAGAGTTTGTTGGATAATTACCAACCACTCTCCTTTTCTTTTAATAAAAATGGAAAGGAGAAATTCATATTATGGGTTTAATTTTACCACAAACAGTTAAAATTAAATGGACTGGAAATACTAGAAAATATTATGAGTCTAAAGGATATGTATATACTAAAAATTTAGATGAATTCGAAGTGAACGTCCAGGATTTATCAAAGGGATCGTCCGCTCTTGTTGATATCGAATGTGATTTTTGTAATGTAAAAACTAAAATAAATTATAAAGCTTACTTAAATCTACGTTCTAGTTTATATTGCTGTCAAAATTGTTTATTACATAAAAAGAAATATAGAGATGAAAATGGCAATTTGTGTTTTATGGATATTCCATATAGAAATAAAGAATGGTTATATAATGAATATATTGTAAAGAACCGTATGGCTGAAGATATTGCTAATGATTATTCCATAAATATCCGAACTTTAAGAGAATGGATTTCAAAATTTGAATTAGTGAAATATGGTAAATTAAAGAATGAATTGTCAAAAGAAAATCTGTACGAAATGTATTATATAAAGCATATGACATCCGAAGAAATTGCAAAAATATATAATACAAATGGTAATACTGTAATTTCTTTATTAAAACAATATGGATATAAAGTTCCAACAAGAAGTGAGTTATTAGATATATACTATAATCAAAAAGGTGGATATGACAAAGTTAGAATAACACAATCAACCATGGAAAGTCGTATCAAATCATCTTGTAGACAACGTGGAATCACAATAGAAGAATTCGACGGATTTTCTACTACAGAACAACATATGGCAAGAAACAATACTTATTATAAAGAATGGATTAGAAAAGTATTCGAACGAGATGATTATACTTGTCAATGTTGTGGTAAACGTGGCGGCAATTTAAATGCACATCATTTATATAATTTTTATGAATATCAAAATCTTAGATATGATATTTCAAATGGTATAACATTCTGTCGAGAATGTCATCTTATAAATTTTCCAAACAGTTTTCATTCTATATATGGTGAGCGAAATAATACGCCAGAACAAGTAATTGAATTTATACAAAATTATAAAGAACATAATAAAGAAGTGTCATAGACTTATAATATTGCTATTTCGCTTCTTTTTTGATTGAAAGGAAGTGATTTAGTGGGAAGAAAAATACAACATAATAATATTGTGACTGATGAACTATTATCACAATGTAATACGGAGAATATAGAACTAGGAAATGATTTTTTAGATTATCTTCGATCTGTAGATAGATCACCAAATACTATTGAAGCCTATGCAAATGACTTACGTATATTTTGGGTATATCTTTTGCAACATTGTGGGAATAAATTCTTTATTGAATTATCTAAAAGAGATATTTCAAAATATCAGAGTTATTGCCTTACAGAATATAAGTGGAGTCCTGCGAGAATGCGAAGAGTAAAATCTACTCTCTCATCACTTTCCAATTATGTTGAAAATATGTTGGACGATGAGTTTGAGGATTTCAAACCAATTATTCGAAAGATTGAAAATCCTGTTAATGAAAAGGTATTTACAAAAACAGTTCTTGAAAATAGTCAATTGGAAGAACTTCTTAATATACTTGTTGAAAAAGGAAAATATGACAAAGCATGTATGTTGTCTTTGGCTATAAATAGCGGTAGACGGAAAAGTGAATTACCGAGATTTAAAGTATCATATTTTGATGATAATAATATTATATATGGTTCATTGTATAAAACGCCTGAACAAGTTCGAACAAAAGGTCGTGGCAGTTTAGGGAAAAGACTTACTTTGTACGTATTATCAAAGCCTTTTAAACCATATCTTGACATGTGGATGAATTATAGGAAAGAAAATGGTATCGAATCAGAATGGTTATTCCCTAAAAAAATTAATGGAAAATATATAGACGAACCTATGGATCCTAAAACATTAGATAGTTGGGCTGATACATTCAGTAACATACTTGGTGTTGACTTTTACTGGCATAGTATACGTCACTTTTTTACCAGCGAATGTTCCCGTAGCGGATTACCAGATGATGTAATTCAAATGCTTATTGGATGGAGTTCATTAGATATGGTTTCTGTGTATAAAGATATTGAAGCGGACGAACAATTTGAAAAATATTTTGCAAATGGCGAAATTAAGAAAGTAGAACAAAAATCTTTATCAGATCTATGATCTAACTTTTCTGTCTTGATATTTCCACATATCTGTGTTAATATATTACATGTAAAAAAGAAACAAGCAAATTTCCGTTAGACGGTTTGAGCCAAATACAATCAGAAACGGCTAAATAAATTAAATACTTAACACATTAATGACCGGACTTTAGCGAGGGCGGTCATTTTTGTGTCTTCTTATCAATGTAACGTACTATGTAAGTAGCTAATATACTACTAACTGTTCCGTAAACAATAGTAATAATAAAAACACTTAAAGTCACTACTTCGTATCCTCCTTCGTAAGTATTTCCTACATGATGTCACGAGGATATCTATGTTAAACTGAATGTCACCATTCAGACGTGACTCAGAACCGCCTATTAACCATCTCGATCTAGCCAAATCAAAATGATGGAAATCTGCTTGCCTACTCTATTATATTATTCACGACATATTCTGTCAAAACATTTCCATAAAATGCCGTATATTTGCGGAATTTCAGATAATAACATCATAGGCGGATCTGTCCAACGCTATACTGTCTGCCAGTGTGCAAGATAACAGGCAGTAAAATGTTGGATTTCAAATACATTCCAGGATATTGGCGAGAGTCAATGCTAAAAATTCTAAGCGTTGTGGGAACGAATAACCCTTGCGACTGGAATAGCTAAATCAACAGAGAGTATCGGTTATACGACTATCCGATTAATAAATTGCCAAATGATAAGGTGTTGCTGGTGTGGACACAAGACAAATAATAACACTGTCGCAACTACTATAGCGGCTTGATCCCATCGACATCTCGGATAATAAGTTTCTCTCAGCTATAAATGAGAAGATGTTCGTATTCTCTGCGTTAAAGAGAGAATAACAAAAAAGTATCTACAAAGTATTAAAAAGAATTAAAACAATCCATGGATTTTTGTAAGAAATGGCTTATTGTCTTTTCTGAGTTTTATATATGGAAAATTAGTGAATGACTGCTGTGCGGTCTGACATTCTGGAAAGACGGAAAAATACTAATTATCCAGGTCATTAGTATAAATGGAAAGTACACCGTCATAAGCGGATGGTCTTGGTTCGAATCCAATGATGGCATTGCAACTGGATAACAATAGCATGGATGGGATTGTGCGCACTCTTCTATCCTAATAAACTGAGTTCCATGGACTCAATATCAGTTAGTTAGTGCTTCAAGCTGATATTCCAAAGAATAAACGGGTGATAATGACTTTACCAGAGTTACAAATCTGGGTTTGTGATGGTTTTTGAACCACGTTTGTCATCTATTTCAGATAATTTTCAACATTCTCTTTGTCGGTTGACTGGTAATCAATCGGCAGTAGATCTTACCAATCTATATAATATGGGGAGAACGCTCCTCTCCTATTATCATAGCGGAATGACGAGCAATGGAAGTTCACTTGGTTCATAATCAAGAGTATGTAGGTTCGAGTCCTGTTTCCGCAACTCAATGATTAAAAGGAAACGAAAAAATAAAAGAAAGGAGTACCATATAATGGCAAGTAGATTATCTATTGAAAATGATAGATTAAAAGTCGGTCAAGTAAAACGAATAACATCGAATAATGGAAATAAAATTGATTCTATTACTCTTCTACTCAATGAATCTGTGGAAGTTTTATTTGCACCAAATGGAAATACATTGGAGTTTACGGTATCAAATCCGAATATTGATATGAGCAATTTGGACTGTACTATTGATAAGGAAACTTTAAGGGACTTAGTAATCAGTTTCAAAGATGCATACAACCAAATAATTGTAAACGAAAGAGAGGGTGCAAATTCATGAAATTAAATATTAGCAAAACTATTGATGAAAATATTATTGGTGTAGATATTTCTGTCGCAGAATTAGGTACATCTGATACTGATGCTGCTACTGAAAAAGATATGTTACATAATTTTGTCAGAACAATCGAATATTCTAAAATATCCTTTAAATCTAATATGAAAGCTGACTCTAATGGAGATCCAGTTACAACTGATAGCGAAGTTGATGATTCAACTATTATCTCTGTTGAATTAAAAGATATTATCAACCAGTCATTTGTTGTAGATGAAAACCTTCACATTACATTCTCTGTAGATGTTACAAAGATTCCAGAATCAGAAGTCAAAGCACCTTTTGATAGTGTTGAAAAACTTGGTAAGGCAAAAGTTGAACTTTTCGCTACTAAGATTCAGGAAGAAATCGGTAAGAAGCTTGCTGAGATTCGTGTTTTAAATACTAAGTTTGAAGGTAAAACAGAAGTTATTCTGTAAAAATAATGGGTGGTACTCTTCCACCCTTTACATGCTCGGTTAGATAAGTGGTCAAAGACATCCGACTTTCTATCGGATAACATGGATTCAAATCCTACTCTATCCGCTGAAGAAAGAGTTATTTCGTTTGGAATAGCTATTTTTATTTTATACGAAAATTTAGTTCGTAAAAAAGAGAATAAGTTATTAGCTGACTATGAGTGGATTGTAACTGTTTCGATTGCAGGTAGTCGGATTTATAGAGTGAGAAGCTGAAGAAGTCATGAGCTTCAGTATAGTAGATACTCGCACTACTCTCTCACTCTATTTTTAATTGGTTTTGCGAGTGGAAAGCGAGAAATGAATTATGAAAGAAAAGAAATTAAAATATACTCAATCAGAGTATGAAGATTACATATTAAATAATTTTAATTTTGAAGTGATGTCAGAATATAAAGGAAGTATGTATCCTGTAAAAATGAAGCATGTAATATGCTGCGGCATTTCAAATAGGACAACTGACCAAGCGAAGAAAAATGGATGCCCTTATTGTAATGGTAGTATGTTGTTGCGAGGATTTAATGATTTATCTATTACAAATGCAGAGGTTTACAAGCTATTAACAGACAAAAATGATTGTATGTATTTTCCATATTCAAGTAAAGAAACATCGTTTACATGTCCTACTTGTGGTGAAAAATATTTCAAAAAGATTAATTCTGTTGCTAGATATGGATTAAATTGTCCTAAGTGTGATGATGGTTTTTCATTTCCTGAAAAATTCTTTATGTCTGTATTAAAACAAGGGAATATTGAATTTGAAAATCAGAAACAATTTGATTTTATAAAGAAAAAGAAATATGATTTTTACATTTTAAGCAAAAATTGTATTATAGAAACTCATGGAGGACAGCATTATTCTGATACATTCAGATTCAAATCGAAAATAAGGAATGAAAAGAAAAATGATTTACTAAAGCGTCAGGCTGCTATTGAAAATGGTATAGAAAATTATTATGAAATTGATTGTAGTTATTCAACTGTAGATTATATAAAAAATTCTATTATTAATTCAGGTGTTCTTGATTTGTTAGAAATAAATGTAAATAATATTGATTTTGATAAGTGTGCTATTGATGCAAATAATTCTTATGTAAAGCAGACGTGGGAATTATGGAATACTGGAAAATATACAAATACTGAAATTGCAGAAAAATTAAATCTTGCAACAACCACAACGAGTCATTATCTTCGAATGGGTGCAGAATTAGGCGTTTGTAATTATAATGGGCAAGCAGAAAGGAATAAAGCTAGTGCTCATCCAATTATATTAACAAATACTGGTGAAGTATTTGATTTTATGGAAGATGCTATAAAGAAATATGGAAAATTAAATATTTCAGGTTGTTGTCGTGGAGAAATAATTTCAGCAGGTAAAATGCCAGATGGAAACCCTATGATATGGAGATATCTTGAAGATTATGATGAAAATAACGATTACAAATACACCAATGCAATTATAAAGAAAATTGTATGTTTGGAGACTAATGAAACATTTGATAAAATAGCTGACGCTTGTAAATCTTATGGGGTTAGTGATTCTTGTATTAGCTCTAATTTAACTGGTAGAAGTTCGTTTGCTGGTAGAGATAAAATAACTAAAATGCCATTACATTGGATGTATTATAATGAATTTATATCAGCTTCAAAAGAGGATATTAAAAGAAAAATAAATTCAACACCTTTGCAATACTCTTCCATCATATGTTTGAATGATTTAGAGATATTTGAATCTGCTTCCTCTGCATTGGCGCATTGTGGATTGAAAAGTGTAAGCAGTATCACAGATTGTTGTAAAGGTAGGATAAATCACGCTGGAACAGTCAATGGTGAACCATGTAAGTGGATGTATTATAGAAATTATATAAAAGAATTTGGAGAAGTTGCTAAGGTTGCTTAGTAACTTCTTTTTATGTTGGATCAAAAGGAGGTGGTCGTTAATTGACTACAACAAAAGGAATGCAACCTAAATTAACGGCTGCTCAATTAAAGAAAAAAGTAGAAACACAAGAAGAAAAAATAAGATTTCTAAAAGAAGGAGCTTGGTGTTATTTGTGTGACACACATAAAGCCAAGGATAATTTTTATGTTAGTACTGACCCTATGAGCAAAAGTGGTATTACTCCTATTTGCAAAGAATGTGCGAAAAAAATAGCTTTAAGAACAACGAATGGCGTTGATCAAGATCCTACAAAGGAATCTATACAGCTCGCTCTTAGATATTTAAATAAACCTTTTCTTGAGAAAGTGTGGGACTCAAGCATTCAAGAAGTTGAAAATCTTGCATCTGGTAAAGTTAAGTCTAATGTATGGGCAGCTTATATTAGGCAGATTTCAATGCCAAATTACATTGGTCTTACATACTTTGACTCGGATCATTTTGTTAAAGAAAAAAATGAAAATAAATCTATAAAAGAATCCATAACAGAAGAAAAACTTATTGAAACTCATTCTGGGATTGATACATATGATAGTTTCCTTAAAAATAAAAATGATGTTATTAGATTATTAAACTATGATCCTTTTGAAAAAGAAGATATAGCAGATCAGCCATTTTTATATTCACAGCTACTCGGCATCCTTGATTCGAGTGAAGATGCAAATGAAGACATGATGAGGACATCTTCTGCCATTTCTATAGTTCGTGGATTTCTACAACAATCCAAAATAGATGATACTGTTGCCAAATTAATGTGTGATATTTATAATATTGAAAAAAATTCAGCGACAATAAAATCTTTACAAGAAAGTAAGGGCAAAATTACTTCTGTTATCACAAGTCTAGCTCAAGACAGTTGCATCTCATTAAAACATAATAAAAACGCAAAAAAAGGTGAAAATACTTGGACTGGTAAAATCAAAAAAATAAAAGAACTCAATCTTCGAGAAGGAGAAGTTAATGGGTTCGATATGGAAACCTGTAAAGCCATGAGACAAGTCATGGATCTAAGTAATGCTTCCATTATGAAAACTCTTAATTTAGATGAATCAGAATGGTCTGATATGGTTGCCGAACAGAGAAAAACGATTACTGACTTACAGTACAAGTTAGATAAGTATATAGAGATTTCTCGTATTTTATTAAGAGAAAATCTTGATATAAAAGATTATTTAAAAGATAACAATGTATCTCTAAATATGGATTTAGCGAACCTTAATGATTTATATTCTTGCTTCTCCGAACCGGATGACGAACAATCTGAGGAAAAGAATGATACCGAGGAGGTGTCTTCTGATGCGGTTTAAGGATATTGATAATTCGCTAGATTTAATAAAATATGACGATTTGTGTATTCAAGAAGATGTAATCTATGTAAAACCTGGAATCTATGCGATGTCATCAAGAAAAATAGATTCATTGATTAAGATTGCATATTTACAGAAATATTATCAGTGTAATCCAGTACGATTTATTAATGATTTTTTTAATATAGAATTATTAGATGCACAGGCATGGATTGTTCAACAAAGTTGGACATGTCCTAATGTATTACTTGTATGTAGTCGAGGATTTGGTAAATCTACGTTAATTGATATTATTATCATGGCGAAAGATATGTTATTTAATAACTACTGGACATATATAGCTTCTGGTTCAGGTAGCCAGGCTGAACAAACTTTTACAACTTTGGAACGACTTGCAAATGATAATATCGACACAATGATGGGTTCTACTGGATATATATTTAAAGCTGAAATTGAAATTAAAAATGCCGCTGGCGATGGATTTTCTCATGGTAGTAATGGATTCTCATATTCAACTTATAATGGCAGTTTTACTCAAACATTGAATTCAAATGTGGACAAAAAAAGAGGCATGAGGGGAAACGTAATTTTTGATGAGTGCGGTTTTCTATCAGACGAAATGATGTCTGTTTATTCTGCATTTGCAATTGTAAATAAAAGTTTCAAATCCGGAAAAGATAGAGATGGTAATCGTATTGATGAAATAAGATTAAGAGCCATCCCTAAAGAAATACCAAACCAAAAATTCTACATATCTTCTGCTTCTGATACTTCTACGAAATATTATTCTCTATATAGAGAATTCTCTAAAAGAATGCTAATGGGCGATAAAGATTATTTTGTTGCTAATATTACTTGTGAAATTCCTCTTCACCCTACAATCCATGGGCAAGTTATGGCTCCTCTTTTTGAAAAATCTACTATTGATTCTGATATGAAAACAAATCCAGAAAAGGCTAGACGAGAATATTATTGTGAGTTCACAACTGATGCCGGTAGCGATGCTATTATTAGGCGTGGTGTTATTACTAGAAATGAAGAAGTAAGAAAGCCACTTCTTTATAATGATACTGGTGATAAAAAATTCATCATCACGTATGATCCCGCACGAAGCCGCGACAATTCAGTTATTCTTGTTGGAGAATTATATGAATTTGAACAAGTAGATGGAAGTAAAGATATACGTCTACGATTGGTAAATTGTATAAATCTTATTGATGTAGGAAAGAAAATAAAGTCTCCTATGCAAACACCTGACCAAATTGAATATCTGAAGAAAGTTATTCTTGATTATAATGGCGGTGCTGATGCTTATGGAAATATTGTAGGAATATATATAGATGCTGGATCTGGTGGAGGCGGTGTAAACATAGCAGATTATTTAATGCCAGATTGGACTGATACAGCCGGTATTACACATAGAGGTTTAATAGATAAAGAATATTCGGCAGAATATGTAAAAAAATTTCCAAATGCCGTCGATAAGGTACATCTTATATCTCCTGCCGGATACAAATCTGAAATGTATGAAGCAATGATTGAGTTAATTAATCAAGACAAAATTAGTTTTACTGCTCCATATGACAACAAAGATTATTTAACTGTATTTGATATAGATCAGGAAAAGTTGAATTTAGCCAGAGATGAAATATCAAAAAAACTTCGAAAAGAAAAGCTAAATGAAAAAGAATTTGAAGCAAAATTAAATGACGAGTTGGGAAAAATTCAATCTGTTAATACAAAAACAATAAAACTTGAATGGATGGATAAACTTGCATTGGCAAATATAGATGCTTTAAAAGAAGAACTTGTAAATATGGTTCGTAAGAAACGTGATTCTGGAAAGGACTCTTTTGAATTAACACCTGAAAAAGCAAATAAGCTTCACGATGATAGAGCGTATACATGCTGCCTTGCCGCTTATGCCACAATGTGTGAACGCAGAAAGTCTATCACACAGAAAAAGCGTACCCAATCTTCCACCGACATATCTAAACTATTTTCAGTACGAGCACCAAAGAAAGTAACACGATTCTAAAAGAAAGGAGGTATAACACACATTTGAGTAATTCAAAAAATGCAAAGGAACCAATTGTTCAAAAGATTTATACAAAAACTGACGAGTCAGGATATACAGTATCTCGTGATCGTGCGCAAAAAATTAGTTTTGCAAAGTTTCAAGAGCTATTGCAGAGAAATGTAGGGAAAACTTTTACAAAAACTTTTACTACATATACAAAAGAATTGCTTCGAAATTATATTAGTTCGCCTAATAACAGCCAAGATAATATTAGAGAAATATCACGTTTTTTGTGCAGATATTCAATGCTTTATAAAAAGCTTCTTATGTATTACCCATCAATGCCTCTTTTCTATTACAATATTACGCAATTAAATGACTTCACAAAAGAAATTAACTCAAGTAAATCTATTAAAAATTATCAAAATCTGTTAAAAAATTTTTCCAAATTTGAACTAACGAAAGATTCATATTCTCAAATGTATATGTCATTAAGAGATGGTTTTGCAGTTTGGGAATTATACGATTCAGGTGAAGATGGTAAAGTGTGGATGCCATTAGACGTGCAGTATTGTCGTATATATGGTAAAACACAAGATAATCAATGGATTGTATATTATGATGCAGCATATTTTGATAAAAATGATAACAAAAATTATATTTATGGTGCAAATAATGATGGCATAGGAGCATGGTCTGAACAACATATAAAAGGATATGAAGACTATAAAAATAATGGTAGAGATTACGAGTGGTATAGATTAGATCCAAACACAACCTTCTGCTTAACATCATGTCCAGATGATGAATTTTATGCCCCTCTTCCATTTTTCTTACCACTTTTTGAGTTGATACTTGATGATATTGATTTACAAGAATTGATTAATAATCGAACAGCTCTTGAAAATTATGTTCTCCTTATAAGCAAAATCCCAACTGTTCCAAATTCAGAAAATGTTGATGACTTTTCATTAAGTCTTGAGCTTGTACAACAAATGCAAGCCTTAATAGATGCTGTTGTGCCAGAATTGGTTGGTACTGCGTATAGTCCGATGGATTTACAAATGATCACATTTCCTAAATCAAATACTACGGAAGCGAATAATGAATTAGCACAGTCTGTTCAGAATATTTTTGCTAATGCTGGTGCATCTCAGCTTGTTATTAGCGGTGGCTCAAGCACGAACTCAGTTGGACTTAAACATGCTATTCAGAATGATATGAGCACATGTTGGATTTTAGTTAATAAAATTGAGTCTTGGTATAATCATTATATTAAAAATGTGATGTCTGACGGTTATTCATTTAAGATTCATAAAATCACATGGTATAACCAAGATGAATATCAATCTACAATGAAAGATGCCGCTACTCTAGGTGGATCAGCACTTGATTATCTCACAAGTCTAATGGGGAACCCTTATGAAGCTTATTGTAAATTAACATTTGAGAACGCAATAGGAATCAAAAATTTAATGATCCCTCTTCAGAGTTCATTTACACAATCTAGCAAAAAAGATTCTGGTGGACAGACCAAAAATGATGATGATTTATCTGATAGTGCAATACAAACTAGAGATGGAGAAAAGAATGCTGGCACAGCAGCAAATAATTAATCAAGCAAATAGCGCATAAATAAGAGGTGATCATATGAAAAACTCAACACAATTCCTATTCACCTCGGATGAGGTAGTAAAAAATAATTTAGTTAAATTAGGATTCACAGAAATTCCTTCTGGTGGATCTTTTTTTATATTTATAAATAACGCAACTTTAAAATTCGATGATACCATCCCAGTTGATAAAATTGGATTTACAAATAAGTTGATGTTTTAATTTACTCCCTCTTTGGGAGAATTTTTGAAGAAGGGAGGAAATATACGATTGAATAAAAAGCTTTTAACTTTAGAAGATCTTTATGGTTTCTACAGTCAGAAGAAAAAGTCAATGAGTTTTAGTGCGGAGAAATCCGGTTATAATATCGCAGTTCAAACACATGCTGTATTTGAATTAGAGGATGATTTAACAGAAGGGCTGTTATACGGAAAAATTAGAGCTTTTCACGATTTGTCTAACAGAAATAATTCTCATATAGAAACAGATGTTCTCGAAGAAAAGATGATGTCTATTAAAGATAGACCTATCATGGCTGATATTATAGAAACATCTGAAGAAGATGAAAATGGAAATCCCATTAAAGATTTTTCTGGTCATACGATGTATTATGACGAAAATTTAGACAAGATGATTTATAAGGAAATTCCAGTAGGTCACTTTGTTCATCCTGAAAGCATTCATCTTGAATATGACGAAGAATTTGATAGAAATTTTGTATGTTCTGATGTCGTTGTATACGAGGAATATACTGATACTTGTGAAATTCTGAGAAGACGAAAAACTGTGGATTGTTCTATTGAACTTGTGATTCGAACAATGCATTGGGATAATACAGATAAAACACTTCATCTCGACGATTTTTATGTACAAGGCTGCACTTTGTTAGGAAAAGGTGTACTCCCTGGAATGGCTGGGAGCAAACTGACTCTAAAAGATTTTTCTGAAGAAAACAATTCTTTATTCTCTTCTATTTCAGAAGACGAACACTCTAAATTAATTGAAACTCTGGATAACCTTAATAAAACATTATCCAGTATCAATATAAATTCCAAAACAATTCCAAACACAACTGAAAAATTTGAGAAAGGAGGAAATGAAAAGGTTAATATGACAAAATTTGAAGAGTTACTTAAGAAATATAACAAGACTGTAGATGATATTACTTTTGAATATAAAGAAATGTCTGATACAGAACTTGAAGAATTATTTACTACTCTTTTTGGCGAAGAAGGAGAAGGCGAGGAACCAGTAGAACCTAAACCAAATGATGAGCCAGAATCCGTAGAGGAACCTGTCACCACAACAGAAGAACCTATTGCAGATAATCCAGAGCCAGATACTGTTGTTACTGAAGAAAAATATTCTAAGACATTTGAATTATCTCACGAAGATATTAGAACAGCATTATATGCTTTGCTTGCTCCTATTGAAGAGTCTTTAAATGAATATTATTGGATTGTAAAAACTACTGATGATTATTTTATTTATCAGGTTGGTTGCAATAATATCTTCTATAAACAAGCATATACAAAAGAAAATGATGAAGTTAGATTCGAAGGTGAACGTCAGGATGTTTTTGCGGAATTCGTTACAGCAGAAGAAAAGGTTACGTTAGATAATATGAGAGCTAACTACTCTTCTATTTCTGAAAAGCTTGCACAGTATGAAGAAGCAGAACAGATTGCTGATAAGATGACCGTATTTGAAGACGAAGCTTATAAGAATTATCTGGAAACAGATGAGTTTAAGTTTTTGATGGATGTGGAAAATGTAAAGAAATTTACAAAGGAAGAATTAACAGAAAAGGCTGATGCTGCTCTTGGCAAAGTTGTCAAAACAACTAAAACTTTTACTATGAATATTGAGGAGCCTAAAAAGGACGAAAAGAAACCTGCATTCTTAGCATTCGCAAGAACCGAGCAGAATTCTTCTTTCTTAGATGGTCTGCTTAATAATAAAAACAAAGAAACAAAATAATTATTTAACATTTTAGAACGTTTTATAGACGTTCTTTTTTAATGCAAAAAAAATAACAAATAAGGAGGAATTTTCTAATGGTTTATACAAATCTCAGTGCCAAGGAAAGTGACATGCATGGCATGTTTGAGTCTTCTTTAATGTCTGCTACCGACATTGGAAGAATTTTTGATGTAATTGTACGTGATGAAAGCGAAAAAGCTATCGCAGTTGATAATGGTGTACCTGTAAAGGTTGGTGACTATACCGGCAACGGACTTCAGGAAAGATATGCAACTATTGCAAAGGCAACTGATGCTATTGCTGTAATTGGTTCTCCTGCTGAAGTAAAGACCGCTATGACCAATGAACAGGGTCAGGCTTATCACTTTGTAAACGCAGCTGGTAAACCTGCAAAGGCATATCAGGTAAATGATCCTGCTGTATATGAAGAAATTTTTGCTGTAGCAAGTTATCAGTTTACCGATGAGTCCGCTGAAAATGTTAAGGTTGGAAGACTTGTTGTTACTGATGGTAAAGGTATGTATGTTGCACAGGCTGATGGAACTCAGGTTTCTACTCTTACTTCTACCAATGGTTTCATTGGAAGAATTCACAGTGTTTCCGCAGGTACTTATTACACCATGATTCGCATCCAGGTTCTTCAGAACAAGGATGTCGCTTAATAGAGAAAGGAGGAATAAATAAATGAGAGAAATTACATATTTTAGTGCAAACGTTGTAGCACAGTTTGATAATAAATACGACAATATGCTTGAGTTCAATTCTCTGATGATGGACGCAAGCAATAATATCTTTAATACATATAATAAAGAACAGACTCAGACTATTCTTAGAAATCAGTTTGACAAGATTCTCGGTCTTAACTTTAAGGAAGCAAATTCCATGAAGCGTAGACAGGCATGGCGTGAGCATTCCAAGGAAATCGCAACCTTAATTGAGGACGTAATCGTTGATAAGATGAATTCTGGTTGGAATGCTGCTAATGCTCGTTTTATGGAACTTGTAGACGAAAGAAATATTGCAGAAGGTGATGCAAATGAGTTTTTCGTTAACGACAACTCTCTTCTTACTGTGTCCAAGTTTGCAGGTAATCATCACAACCTGATCCGTCAGGCAGTTAAGCCTGGTAAGTCTTTCTCCATTGAAACTTCTTTCTATGGTGTAAAAGTATATACTGACTTCGTACTGTTCCAGACTGGTAGAGTTGACTTTGCTGCTCTTGTAGATAAGATGTATACATCTATCGAGCAGAATAGATATGCTGCTCTTTATACTGCATTTATGTCTATGGATGAATCTCTTCCTACTGACATGATCCATGAATGTCCGTTTACTGAGGCTACTAAGTCTGAAATGATTGATCAGATCGAGGCTGTTGCAGCAGCTACCGGTAAGGATGTAATGCTTGTAGGTACTAGATCTGCTATCCAGAAGCTTCAGAGTACTGTTAATTACAGCATGTTCTCTGACGCAATGAAGGATGAGAGAAACAAGAATGGTATTCTTGGTAACTGGGAGGGATATGAATGCCTTGCTCTGGCTCGTGTAAATAAAGCTGGTACAAGAGAAAGCGTATTCTCCGTAGACGATCAGAAGAAGATCTTCATCATTCCTATCGACCCTGAGTTCAAGCCTATTAAGCGTGTAAATGAAGGTGATGTTGCTTACTATGAGACCGGTATGGATGGCCTTAAGAAGGATATGACCGTTGACGCAGAGGTTGTATACCAGGAAGGTATTGGTATTGTTATTGATGAACTCTTCGGAGAACTCAAGATTCAGGGCTAATACATAAATATTGTTTAGGGGAGTGCATATGCACTCTCCTATTTTATAAGGAGAAAAAGGATGAAAATTTTTGAATTAGCAAAAGAATTGGATGTAACTCCAAAAGACTTAATTGCTTTTTATAGAAATAATGATTATCAGGTATCTAGTCATATGCAAAATGCCACTGATGATATGATCGATTTTGCCAAGGCACATATGACTGATATTGCTAATAAGAAAACTGAAATAGAAAAAAATGAAGATGAAGATGAAAATACAAGTAGTAAAACTTCTTTTGTAGAAGTAAAAGCACCAGTGAAAACATTCAAACCTGATGATGAGATTCCTTGTAAAAGTGTTACGCCTTGGAAATTATCGGCAGTTGGTGTTGATAAAAATACCGTATATCATTGGGAGTATTTCGGTGACATTGAGTATTTAAAGTATCGTGATTTACAGGCACTTCGCAGAACTGAATATATTACTAAGCCAAAAATTCTAATTATGGATGCTGATTTGAGAAATCAGTGGGGACGTGAATTGGGCGACGTATATAAGTATTTTGATGGCATCGAATATCCAGAAGAATATTTTGACAGATCTAATGATGAATTTGAAGAATTGATTAAAAATGCTCCTCATTGGCTTACAGATATTATTAAGGTAACTGCAATGGCTATGATTCGTGCAGAAAATTATCCAGATGTAAAAAAGATCAGAATCATTGATGATACACTTGGTACTTGTATTAAAGATTTCTTATAAGGAGGTATCTTATGCCTTCTCTAAAATATGAATCAATATATAAAAAGGCTTTAACCATGGTTAACGACCTTGAACTGGCAACTTATACAGAAGAGGATTTTTATGATACTCTCTGCGAATGGTTGACCACCACTTCTTCTCTTCCACTTCTTCGCAAGAAATTTAGCTCTTATGTTTTAGATGATGAACTCATGGAATTAAATTTCACACTTACAAATAGTGTAGATGATTTATATGATACGAATTTTGTTAAAACTATTTTGGCAAAAGGTATTATCATCAATTATTTCCCATCTAAATTAGAGAACACAAAGAATCTTGCAACGATGATTGGTGGCAAAGAGGAGAAAAAGCTTATAGATAATTATTCTAAGAATATGGAAAGGCTTGCCACTTTACAACGTGAGTGGGAACGTGATTTGTCACGACATACATACTACTTTGGTGAGTATGGTGATTCAAATGGATAAGTTTATTACTCATAAGTATGGTGAGTTCAAAGAATCTCAGGTAGATTACTATAAGCAAAAATTACGAAAGAAAATATTTTGGTTGGTGTTATACACTGATCAGAATACAAAAGATGATTTTCAAAATATAGATGTTGTTGAATATCATAAAAACTTATTATCTGAAATTTCTAGTTGTAATCAACTTTTATTATATCCCAAAGACTTTGTAGAAATTGTTAATAGCTTGGAATCTGCTCTTACTGTTTTAGAGTCAGATGAGTTTGATTTTAAGAAGTATAAAAAGCTTGTTTTTGATGCAGGAGCTTTGCTTCAACGAATGAAAGTTGGTGATAAGTAATGTCACTATACGAAAATTATAAAAGACGTATGCAAGTTGATACTTGTTCTACCGGTAAGAACTATCCTACTTTGGGAGAAAAATTAAAAAGTGATTCAGATAAGGTTATGGAACTTACTTGGAATGGTAAATAATTTTGCCCGTTTTATATGAAAATATAAAATTGTATTTCTTGAATTGCTGGAATAAGAGTATATATACTCACCCTAAAGCCAATTACACTACAACGTAAACATGAAATACAGTTAAGCGTGAATGTTGCGAAAGCAGAAAAAAGTAATTGGATGGCATATGCTGAAATAAAAGCGTTGATTATATAACGTGCTAAGTGCTTTTAATAATGGAAAATCAGCAGCCAAGCCTCGAATAGAGGAAGGTTCAACGACTAAGTGACTCAAGTGAGTCCTGTGGGAAACACCCTGCATTGGGTGAAGATATAGTCTAAACTTATGTGAAAGCATAAGAAATTGAATTATATAAAATTGAGTAGAAAATATTAAGACCAGACAGAGGGTAGCTCCCTTTTCTTTGTACTCCTAATACAAAGATTATGGTCTTTTTATTATACAAATTTTTAGGAGGAGTTTGATATGGGAAAAGTAACTCAAATTACCGATGAACAAATCAATAAATTAATAGAAATGTATTTAAAAAATTTTTCTAAAGTTGATATAGCGAGACAATTGGGAATCTCAACGCAATCGGTAACAAAATATTTAGTTAAAAACAATATAAAACAAAAAGAACATTTCTTGTCTGATGAAGTTAATAATTTAATTTGTAAATTATATGTTGATGAAAATATGTCTATTAAAGAAATCAGTGAAAGGTTGAATGTAGATGTCAGGTCTGTTAAACGAGCACTACATAAAAATAATATAAAACTAAGAACATTAAGTGAATCACTTAGACAATATAGTCTGGATGAAACTTATTTTGATAATATTGATACGCAAAATAAAGCTTATATATTAGGATTTTTATATGCTGATGGGAATGTAGGAAAGAATAAATATAACATTCAACTTTCATTACAAGAAGAAGATAAACATATATTAGAAAAAATCAAACAAGAAATAAAAAGTGATATCCCTCTTTACTATAAGTGTAATATAGGAAAACAAAATCATAAAAATGTTTATTCTTTGATAATTAATAATAAACATATGCATCAATCATTAATTAATGTTGGTGTTGTTCCACAGAAAACATTCTTAATAAAATTTCCAAATTTTTTAAATCAAAATCTCATTAGTCATTTTATTAGAGGTTATTTTGACGGAGATGGGTGTTTTGGTTTTTATAAAAGGAAAGATAGAAAAAATAGTTATCACACTGTTTTTACACTCATAGGAACAAATGATTTTTGCCAAAGCGTAAAACAAATAATAGAAGAAAAGCTAAATGTACATTGTTATATTGGGTATTGCCATCAAAAATATGAGTCTCCTATAAGATGTTTAAGTATTTCAGGCAGAATAAATTGTCAAAAAATATTAGATTGGATTTACAAAGACGCAGAAATGTTTTTAACTAGAAAAAATAATAAATATATAGAATTTAATAAATTATATAATTCAACTTATTAAAACTAACGATTTTAATAAGTAATTTTATTGGATATCCAAAGTAAGAAAGCATACATTTACGATTATTGGCACGATGATCAGCCAGATTTAAAAGATCATATGACTTATGAAAATACAACTAAGACTTGTATAGATATAAAATTTATAGTGAAATCATATCAGTCTGTAGACAAAGATCAAGTTGATTATTATATTATGTTCAAACCATCTCAAAAAATTGAGTTTACTGAAGACGATGAATTGTTTTATTATGAAAATGATTTTCATAAAAAATATTTAGCCGAATTTCCAATAGGGTTATATATAGATATTCCAGACGATAGAGGAATTTATCGTAAGTGGTTAATAGTACTTAGCGAGCCAGCCAACCAATTTCCTAAATATTTAGTATTGCCTATAAATTATCGTTTCATGTGGATTGAAAATACAGGAAAAGAACGTGTCAAGCACAAAATGTGGTCTGTTCTAAAATCGCAGAATTCCTACAATAGTGGGCTTTGGACTGATTTACGATTTACGTCACAGGAAAATCAAGATAAGGTTTGGCTGCCAATTAATTCTATTACTGATAAGATTTGGTACACTAACAGTACACATACAAATATGCGAGTCTTGGTTAGTGCTCCTACTGACAAGCCAATAGCCTGGAATATTAGTAAGGTTGAAAATGCTAAACCGTTTGGGATACAAAAACTGACATTATATCAGGATTTCTTTGATCAACATCGAGATTACATCGAAAAAGACAAGAACGGCAATATTATTGGTATGTGGGCAGATTACTATGATTCATCTATTGAGCCTACGGATCCAGATACTCCATCTACCACTCCATCATCTATCACAGCTAAAATCTCTGCTTCTACACCATCCATAAAAGTTGGTGGCAGTTTCAGAACTCTGACGACAAATCTATTTAATGAATCCAATGAAGATATTACATCTGAATATGAAAACAGTCTATTTACATGGACTTGCAGTATAGATGGTGAAGACTGGACTGATATAGTCACATGGCGATCTGGCACAAAGTTTAATCAGACGAAACTAAGCTTTCCTTTAAACAAAGCTCAGTTAGGTAAAATCTTGTCTGTGAAATGTGTGATTACAAAAGACGAAGGAGATCCGATTGAATCAGATCCACTTCAATTAGAAATATCAAGTTAGGAGGTGTTACTGTATGGAAGAAAAATTAGTCACAAAAGATGATTTATTAAATAAGCTTCGGGCATACAGCGATGTCAATGATAATCCTGACGACGATAATATTGTATATAAGCAAAAAATCAAAGATGCTCTTCTATCAAACCCAGCTCTTTTATATGCTCTCCATGAAAAAGATTTGGAGTCTGAATTATTTGATGAAGATGGCAATATTAATTGGGAGTTTGATGAAGAGACAAATAAATATAAACCTTTAGGTGAATGGGATAGATATTTTGGTGGAAACTCTAATATCCGTCCTTATTTATTTATTCCCGACACACAGACAGATGTAAAACATTATATCTGTTATCAGGTTGGTTTTGATGAATTGCCTAGATACTCAAATATTCAAAAATACGGAGAAATAACATTCACAATTTTTGTCCATGGTAATGATAGGGATGAGGAGTGTAGTGGTATTGCACGGCATGATCTTATTGCATCCATTATCCGTGAACGATTTAATTGGTCAAGTATTTTTGGTATGCAATCTAAATTAATATCTAACAAAGAGTCGGTGACTGATAATAACTATCTTGTCAGGACTCTTGTATTTCAGATTTATGATATTAACAGCATTACAAATACTCCATATAATGAATCTTCTCGTATCGTAAATGACGATTATTGGGGGTAAATATGGAATATAATATGAACGACGAATTGCAGGTATATCGTGGAAAAGATTATGTAATATCAAAATATATTACCATACATCAGCCTACTTTAAATGAGATATGTGATATGGGTGAATCAAAGTATTATCAAATGGTATACAATCTTACGGCAACGCCACAGTCTATGAAAGCTCAGTTGTGGAAAATGGGGATTGATTATACAGAAATTACTCCGTATATGTTGTTCTATATTATGTTGTATCGTGTTTATTCAAAAGAATTCACTTCTATTTTGTTTGGAGATTTAGACTTTCAAAAGTTTAAATTATTAAAACATTTAGATGACGAATCAATATATCTTAGTCAATATATAAATGATGAAGAAGTAGTAATAGATGAATATACATACACATTAATTATGGATTATATCAGAAAAGTTCATTTTATCGAAAAAGATGAAAGAATGCCTGCGAACAACACTACAAAGATGATACTTATAGAAGATGCGTTGGATGAATTGAAAGCGAATGAAAACAAAGAGTATCATTCATTATTAACTAATTTAATATCTGCGCTGGTTAACAGTGAAGGTTTTAAATATAATCATTCTCAAGTATGGGAAATGAAAATAAATGCATTCATGGATTCCGTAAAGAGAATTTCAAAGATTAAGAATGCGGAACTGCTATTGCAGTCTGGTTACTCCGGTTTTGGAATTAACCTAAAAGAAATAGATAAAAAACAATTAGATTGGCTAGGAGAACTCAGTTAATGAGTTCTTTTTTATTGCCTAAACTTGAAAGGAGAAAATATTATGGCTTTTAATCCTAATGAGCTGGTTCTGGAAAGAATTCGTTCTGTTGAAGAGTATGATCCTGAAACTAAAGAGCTGACAGGTAGATATACTCAGGTTGAGGATCCCAGTCTTCAGACAAGTGCGGAGGGTACAGATGTAACTGATGCTATGGGTACTCCTATTATGACATTCTATAATGCTCAGACTGGTACTTTTGGCTTCACTAACTCTATCTTCTCTCTCGATCTTGCTGCTTCTCAGTTCGGTACAACCAAGAAGGTAGCATCTGGCGAAGATAAGATTGTTGCGCCTGTATCAGAGACTCTGACAATCGGTGCTGATCATACTGTAGTTCTGAAGTATGTTCCTGTAGGTACTACTGGTGCAGAAGTTAAGTATGTAAAGGTTATCAATGATGATAATACTTTCGGTAAGACTTATGAAGTATCTGCTGTTGCAGGTGAAGGTAAATTTACTCTTGATGCAGCTACAAAGAAGATCACTCTTCCTGATGATGTAACTGGTAGAGTATTCGTAAATTATGAAAGAGAAGCTGAAAATGCAGTTAAGGTTACTAAGACCACTGATAGTGTTCCTGCTGTTAAGTCTCTGCTTATTCATGCAATCTTCCATAATCCTTGTAACAAGAACATTGTTTATGCTGGATATATCTCTTGCCCTAGAGCACAGATTGATCCTTCCAGTGTTGAACTGAATCTGACCGCCGAAGGTAAACATGCAGCTTCTTATATTCTTCAGAAGCCTTATTGCGATGCTGAAGCAAAACTGTTTGACATTATTGTTACTCAGGATTAATTGAATAAATAGTAAGAGGGGGGCATATTACTCTCCTCTTATTTTTGATAGGAAGGAAAGTACAATGAGTGAACCTTTAAATGGTGTTTGTGATATCTGTGGTAAAAGATATTCTGTTTGTAAAACATGCCAAACCGTTAAAACTTTTAAACCATGGAGAACTATAACAGACACTCTTGAACATTATAAAATTTTCATTGCTCTTTCTGAATATACGAGAACAAAAAATAAGGAAGAAGCAAAAGAACAATTAAGTCATTGCGACTTATCTGATTTGGAGAGTTTTCCAGATCGAATCAAAAATGTAATAAAAGAAATTACCGTAGAACCTAAAATGGAAGCTGTTGAAAAAACAGAAGAAATTCAGGTTGAACAGAAAAATGTAAAAATGAAATATGCTTCTAAGAAGCGTGGAAACATTAAAGATGAAAATATTGAATAGTAAGTTATTTTTGTAGATAGATTGTAGGCTACACATTAATTACTATTCAGTATTTTTTGTGTAGCCTATTTTTTACGATTTTGGGAATGAAAGGAATGATTAGTTATTAAAGAATATAGTGAAGTTTTTGACAGGAGTGTTAATGGGTATGAAGTAGATGACGTGCGGTTTATTCCGAATATGGCACAGAACTTTATGTATCTAAACTCTCCTCTTTCAAAAGGGCAACTTGTAGATGTAATACCTGGACAAAACAAACGTGTTGTTTTTGTTTGGAAGAAATCAAAGGAAATGACAGAATTGTACAAACAATGGTGTGCTGCATCTGAACAAGAGAAAGGAGTTTAATGTCATTTATAGATGAAATTGCAGCTTATGTTGTTAAGTATGCTCCACAATACGGAATTAAGGTATATTCTCCTATTATTGCTCAGTCAATTTTGGAATCAGCTAATGGTACTTCTGAATTGGCTAAAAATGCTCATAATTACTTTGGGTTAAAATATAGAGCCAACAGATGTCCTAGTGCATCTGGCACATATATTAAAGTTGGTTCTGAGCAGTCAGCGAATGGTAAATATACTTCTTCTACTATGACATGGTTTAAGTTCAAAAATATGGAATCTGGTGTGAAAGGTTATTTTGAATTTATTAGCATTTCTAATTATTCAAATCTAAAAGGGATCACGGATCCAAAGAAATATCTCAAAACAATCAAATCTGATGGATATTGTACAAGTCTGAATTATGTCAATAACGTGATGAACGTTATCAAAAAATATAATCTCACAAAATATGATAAACAATCAAATATTATTGAATCACTTGGAGGTGATAAAATGGTTATTAACGTACATGGAGGTCACAATCCAAAAGGGAAAGTGGCATGTGGTGCCGTAGGCTTACTTAACGAATCTGAACAGGACAGAATTATTAAGGATAAGGTAATTGCTTTACTACGATCTAAAGGACATACTGTATATGATTGTACTGTGGATAATGGAATAAGTCAGAATGATGTTCTAAGGAAAATTGTTACAAAATGTAATGCACATAAGGCAAATCTTGATGTATCTATTCATTTCAATGCCGGTGCTAAAGATCAAAGAGGTAACTGTAGAACTACCGGTTCTGAGGTATGGATTTATAAAAATACGTCTTCTGCTAAACCGGCAGCACAGCGAATTGTGAATAATTTAGCATCTATTGGTTTTGCTAATCGTGGAGTAAAAGCAAGTACTGGATTATATTTCTTAAGAAAAGCCGCTGCCCCTGCACTATTAATTGAAGTATGCTTCGTAGATGATCGTGATGATTACAATGTGTATATGGCAAATGTAGATAAAGTAGCAAAAGCTATTGCTGAAGGAATTCTTGGAACAACCACTAACTCTACTTCTAGTACTACAACAACTATTCCTACTACAAAACCTTCCACATCAACAACGACTTCTTCTAAATATATCTACAATGGTCTGGACTACTCTTTAGTTTTCAATCCCACTTATTATGCTAATACATATGCAGATTTGAAAAAAGCTTTTGGAACTAACGCAACGGCACTTTGGAATCATTTTAAGCAGAATGGTATGAAAGAAGGACGTAAAGCAAGTGCTAATTTCGATGTAAAAGTATATAAGAATACTTATGCAGATTTGAGAGCTGCATTTGGAGAAAATCTTCCACTCTACTACAAGCACTACATTGAGCATGGCAAAAAGGAAGGAAGAAAGGCGATTTAAATGAAGAAGCCATTTTCAAAGAAACTATTAATTATTGATTATGTTATCGCTGTTGTATTGATTATGGGATATATGGTAGGCGTTGCATTAAATGGTCTCTATGAGATGCAGTACATATCTAATATCTTAGTAAACGGTTATGACTCAGGTTATCTTACTACTGTCCAGCTTTTTAATTTAGATGGTTTTGGTGTTTTACTTGGAATCTGGATTGCACAGTTAGGAATTTCTAGTGGTGCGTATTATATGCTGATTAAATCTGAACACAAAATTCAGCTACCTATGCAGATGATTAATGAGTTGCCAGATGATGTAAAAGAACAGGTGGATATGAACGAGTTAATCACTACCGTATTAACAACAACTGATAACTAGAAAGGGAAACCCTATGAGTGATAATATGTTTAAATTTATTATGACATTAGTTCCTGTGTTTGGAGCTATTGTCACCTATTTCGTAATTCCTTATATCAAGTCTAAAGTATCTCAGACTCAGATGGAAGAAATTATTAAATGGGTAACTAAAGCTGTTGAAGCTGCTGAAGTATTATTTGATGCTCCAAAGTCTGGCGAGGAGAAAAGGGAATACGTTATCAAGTTCATTGATAAGATGTTCAATTCAAAGAAAGAGGTTATCACAGAAGAACAGATTCGTATTCTTTTGGAAGCTGCGTGGAAGCAGATGCAGGATAACACTCAGACCAAGTAAGAAAGGTTGGGTGTTTATGCATGGGAACTATAGAAGGATTTTTCAATATTGATTGGAAAATGTTTGCCATTACACTTTTTGTTGTACTTTTAGGCTTTCAAGCGATCGTTAAAGTTGTATCTTGGTTTCTTTTTGATTTTCTGGGAATTGAAACGAAATCAATGAGACAAAAACGTGAAGAACATAATCTTGTCATGTCTACTGCTAATGGTCTGAAAGAATTGACAGAGACACATAAGAAAGATATCCAAAAAATTAATGAGGATAATCTTAAACACTATCAAGAGTCATGTGAAATTCGAAATAATTTAGCAAAAAGTATTGAAAATATTTCAAATAAAATTGACCAGATGAAAAATGATACAGATAAACGTTTCAAAGAAAATGAAATCAAGGAAAACAAACGTGTTCAGGCTGAGTTAAAAGATAGGATTTCTCAATCTTATCGATACTATCATATCAAAAACCAAATAAACAAAATGGAGCTTGAATCGCTTGAAGGATTGATTGCTTCATATGAAAGTTATGGCGGATTAAATTCATTTGTTCACTCTGTTGTGCAAAAAGAAATGTACACATGGGAAGTAATAGATGACTAAATAATACCGCAAAATCAATAAAGGAAAGAGTGATTTCGTAAGGAACCACTCTTCTATTTTTGTAGAAGAAATGTACTCACCTTCTCCACGATATTGTGTCAAAACATGAGAATTTGATCACTGACATCAGAATGAACTCAGTTATCATTACCTAGTTGGGTAAGACCGCCAGTGCTGACAAACGTCCTCCCATCTGCCTAGACGAAAGCGTTCGTAAGCTCTGACGTATACAAGATATGGATACATGCAGATATTCATAGATATATTTCACCAAGAACTTTCCTTCAGAATTATGAGATAAGGTCGGTGAGTACATTCATATTATATAACATTAAGGAGTGAAAAGGAAATAGCTGTAAAAAGAAAAACTTCTAAATATCATGTAGATATTTCGGAGCAAGGAAAAAAAGACAGGACATATAAAGGTATCCAATATGATTCTAAAACAGAAATGCTTTTTGTCAAAGAATACATAGAACCTAGACTAGCATCAGGAGAAATTATATCATATGAACGCCAAGTTGAGTATGTCCTGCAAGATAAATTCAAATATAAAGATAAAACTATCTTACCAATAAAGTATAGATCAGATTTTAATGTTTTATGGAGTGATGGGTCTTTACAGGTCTTTGACGTGAAGGGAAACCCAGATAATTTGTCATTTCTAAAAAGAAAACTGGTATGGGCAAAATACCCAGAATTAAATTTAACATTTATATGTCGTAATCTTAAGTATGGCGGTTGGATCGAGTATGATGAACTTAAGAGATTACGACGTGAGGCAAAGAAGAAATGTACTCAGAAGAAATAGATACTTTGCTTAAACAACATAACTTCTATATAACCCCTAATACATATATGGAAATTTGTCACTATTCTCCTCAGATCAGTCGAATCAAATATACTCCATTTGATAATGGATATTTTGAGATTTGGACTAATGATGGATATTATTGGAAATTCTTCATGACGCATTAACTTTTAGTATAACATATCTATATTCATCCATGGTTTATTTTACCTGCCGTAATATTGTATAAAACAATTATATTAGTAAATCTTAAGGTGTATGGAAAATAAGTTATGGTATTATAGAAACCAAAGACATATGACATTGAAGGAATTATCACGCAAAACCGGCATAACGGTTACTGCTTTAAATAAAATCGAAAATGGTAATACTAATGATATAATGCTTAGTAATGCTGTAATACTTTCCAAAGTGCTTAAGGTTGATTTATATGAATTGTTTTGTATAAAATAATATTATGGGCTGAGATGGAGGTATTATTATGGAGAATTTATTTTTCAAGGTTATATGCGTTGACGAATCAGATCCTTTTGAGTATAGGGTTCTTGAAGAGGCAAACAGGGGCAGTCTTAAAGAAGTTCATGATTTTGTAAACGAACATTTGGAACAACATGAGGGCGCAAAATGGCTGTTAATACCTTTCAGTTGTAAAGCAAAATAATATAACAATTATTATAAGAGTCAGGTTATTCTGGCTCTTTTTATATGGAGAGAAAAGGAGAAAAATAAAATGAAAGTTTTAGAATTTTGTGAAAGATATAATAATACTGTTGATCAGTTAAAGGATAGTTTTATTAATGAGAATTTGGAAATCAAGCCTTATGCTTCTATCATTAAAAAAGTTGGGTATGCACAGGCTATTTTAAATAAATCTATGTATGATCAGGAAGAATATACGGATGAAGAAGGTAATAAGAGACTTCGTAAAACTGATAGAATCAAGGTAAATTCTGTTGTTCAGTATGTTCAGTTTTGTCGTTTTATTATTACCACTTATACAAATTTGGAAATTGAGGACGGAAGTTTTATTAAGGATTATGATGCTTTAAAATCTTCCGGTCTATTAGATATATTAATTATTGGAGATGAGGATATTCCTCCTCTGATTCCAGCAAATGAGATTGCTGAGTTTAGTTCTATTTTGGATATGAAGGCAAAGGACATTTTAACAAATGAATATGAACCACACGCATTTATTTCTAATCAGATTGAGCGATTTGCTATGCTGTCTAACGTAACTTTGAACCCTATTATTGAAGCCGTTGGTGAAAAGATTGGAAGTATGCCAAAGGAAACCGTTGATAAGATTATTGATTTTGCTAAGAAAGGTGAATTTAAAGAGGTGTAAGATATGGATACATATGCTGTAAAAATGTATATTGAGGGCAAAGATATATATGAACACTTGTCTCCATCTGATAAAATCAGATTTGAAAAAGCTCATATATGTGACGTTAAATATGATTTTGATAACGACTTAGTAACCATATCAGCAATTTGCATGGAAAGAAAACAATATGATTTGGACAAGTATATGGAATTATATGATTTAGAAAAGAAATCATGTAATGCTGAATAATGAAATTCAAATTTCGAAAGAAATTATAATTAGTGAAACAATATATAAATAGAGAAATAGCATCGTATTTCTACGATGCTACCCCTCTTCTGACATGTCCTCCTCGTGGTATCATGTTACACTCACTGGATCATGTTATGCAATTAGTCGGATTGCATTTCAAGATAAGAATGTAATGTAATGGACGACATATATAATTTGCTCTTCATTAATTATAACACTTGCGAAATATCTGTCAAGCAAATACTTTCTCTACTTGCGTTATTATATCTCAAGAACTTGTAAATATAGGGTTTGTATTATAGGTTTGTGTAGCAGAAGGTGACTGGTCTTCTACCGTTCTATCTAATTCATAAATACAAGTAGATACTCATATCTGTGGTGCTTATGTTACATAGTTATTTCTTTTTGTTGTCTCTGTAGACTGTATATACAAGTCCTGCGACTGCAACACAGGCAGAAACAATAGAGCAAATTAATTCCATTACTACAGGTTTCCTTATCTACCTATATTTACCACAGATATAGAGATTATAACATAGTTGCAGGAAATTATCAATCAGGCTCCATAGGTGTCACAGCTTATGGAGTTTTTATTATGGAGAGTTTGGCACTCTCCTATTTTAGTATGGAAAGAGTTAAATTGTAGTGGAAATCTTGGAGGTTGAAAATAGATGGCAATAAGAGCTACTGGATTAAAAATAAATGACAAAGAACTGCAAAAATTCGCAGATAGAATAACTGAAAAATATGTTGATAGATATATTTCTGCCGGTAATAAAGCTCAGAAAGAAATCAGACAACAATCTACTATTGAATGGTTTATAAATGGACATGATACAATGCTTGACTCATTAGAATTTGAACATAAGTTGGTTCAAAAAAATGGATTTGCCACTATCTACTTCACTTCTTATGTAAACATGGTAAAATTCGATACTTTAGCCAGGATAAATGATCCGTCTATTTATAGATGGAGAGAAAAATATAATGCTTCTATTGATCCTGCTGATTTTCTAATCAACTTGCAATGGAATCAAGGAATTCATGGATTACCTCAAATATGGCATCATCCAAACTATAGATTTGGTCAGTCATATTCTAGTGGTGCTAATACATGGACAAACCCGTATTTTAATCAGAGTGATTCCATGGAATCTTTTACTCGTAGGAATTTTGAATCCAAGTGGGAATCCACTGTTAATAAATATTTGAAAAAATAAGATGAGGAGGAATTTAAATGCCAAATAATGTTGCTGCTTCAATGACAGCGAGTATCGTAATAGATAAAAGTGATCTATTAGCGCAGATATTAAAAGGGCTGTCTGAAGGTCAGAAAGAATTAGAGAATAATAAATTGGAGATGTATTTTGATTTCTCCGATTCTAAAAATAAAGCAGAGTTTGAAAAAACATTGCAGAAATACAAAAAACAGCTTGCTTCCAATGATTTTGTTGTGAAGATCACCAACGAAGGTATCGAAGAAACTGTCAAGAGTTTAGATAAACTACTTGATGTGGTTAAGTCTATTGCTTCTGGTAAAGGCTTCGGAACTGGTAATGGAAATGGTAATGGTATCGGAAATTCTATTGTAGATGAAAATCAGTTAAAAACAGTGATTGATTTATTCACAAAGATGGAATCTAATCTAGCTTCTATCAAGAAGATTTTTGTTGATGTTGGTGATGGCGAAGAATTCAGTCCTCTTTTCTCTATGATCAATAAGATTAATTCTTCTATTTCTGAATTAAGTTCTAGTGTAAAAGGTATTGGGCTTAACATGAATATTGATGTAGGTTCCGATACAGAGTTAGAAGCAAAAATACAGAGTAAAATGTCCAATGCTCTACAAGCATATCAGAGATTATTTGAGCATATCAAAATGTCTGGTGTTGGCGGTTCAATGGTTAACACGAATTTCTTTGAATTCGATATTAATCAATTTGATACTATGATGGCCAAAATTCAGGCTTATCGTAAATTTATTGAAAATATGCGAAATCAAGTCAAGTCCGAGTTTGGTGGAAAGGATCTTTTATACACAGAAACAGATAAAAAATATTGGACTTCTGTTGCGGCAGCAATGGGACAGCTTACTAAGGCTCAGAATGAAATGAATAAGTCTGCCGATGCAAATCCATTAGACAACCTGTTTGGAAAGACAGATCTCACCGGTGTTATCGAGCAGTTAAATCTTATTGTATCTAAACTTGACGAAATTTCTGTGACAGCTACTAAGTTCTCAGAGACATTTAGCCAGGGTTTGAATGTAACTACTTCTGTTGAAGAGGTGTCAAAGCTTACTGAAAAAGTCAAAGAGCTTGAGACAGAATTGGCGAAAGTAAAGTCTGTTTCTACCAGCTCTGACGATTATAATTCCAAACAAAGTAAAGAGCAAGCAAAAGCAGCCGATGAAGCAATTAAAAGAATTGATGCGTTAAATAATTCTATTACTACTCTCAATAATATCCATGTTCTTCCAGAATTATCTTCTCAGTTTTCAAAACTAAAAAAAGATGTTGATAATCTAAATGCAAAACTTCAAAATGATGAAATAGGTATTGAAGAATATAAAAAGTCATTTAATACTTTAGTTTCAGATTATATGAAACTAAATGATATTCAACAGAGACGTGATGTTGAGACATACAATGAAAATGCAAAACGTGCACTTCAGGAAGAAAAAGAACAGGCGAAAGCATTAGAAACCGAATGGAAAAATAATGCTGACGCTATTGAGAAGTATGAGAATGCTGTAATTAAGTTAAATAATCTAAAAGCATCTGATAAAGGCACTGGTAAAAAGAGTAACGAAATTCAGGAGCAACAGAAGGTTGTTGACAAATTAAAGCAAAATGCTGATGAAGCCAAAGACAAACTTGTTGAGTTATTTAATATTGATGTAAATAATCCTGATGTAAGTAAATGGAATGAATTCGTTGAATTATTGAAAAAAAGTGGGTTGGAGACTGATGAAGTGGCACAGTCCTTTGCAAAACTCAATGATTCAATTAAGAATGCAAAAGATTCCGTAGTCAATTCTATACAATCTGATATTGACGGATATAATAAAAAGCTTGCAAACATCTCAGCTACTCCTGCTGATTTCAATCAGAGTGAAAAATATAAAGCAAACCTTGCTGAACTTAAAGAACAAATTTCTCAGTTTGAAACTTTCAGAGATAAAATAGCGTCTCAAGATACAATTACTGAAGAAGATATTCAAAGTATAGCGAAATATAAATCAAATATTGAAGAGGCGACTCGTGCTATTACTTCTATGACAGCGGCTGAAAAAGGATCTACTTCCTTATCAAGAGACAAGCTGTATAACAAAATTGGCGATTACATGAAGAAAAACTCTGGCTTATCTAAGCAGTTCAGAGTTGAACTTCAGAAATTGCAGAAGCAGTTGACAATGCGTGGTGCCAATGCCAATGTATCTGATTTGACTGATGAGTTTTTAAAACTTCAGATCCGCATTCGTGAAGCTGGTGAAGAAGGTAAGAAATTCTGGGATGTTGTTAAGGAAAAAGCTTGGTATGGTGCTGCAAGCCAGATTGGAATGGCTTTTGGTGTTAATGACATTATAAGATATGGACAAAATGCAATTAATGTCGTAAGAGAACTTGATACTGCGTATACAGAAATGCGAAAAGTATCAGATGAGACTGAGCAGAGCTTAAAAAATTATCAGAAGACTACTTTTGATACCGCTGATGCGGTAGGCACTACTGCTATGCAAATTCAGAATTCCACAGCTGATTTCATGAGACTTGGTGAAGCCATGGATGATGCGGCAGAGTCTGCTCGTACTGCAAATATTTTATTTAATGTATCTGAGTTTGACAATATCGAAGATGCTACTTCCTCCTTAATTTCTATGCAACAAGCGTATAAAGACTTAGATAAAATAACTATCGTTGATAAACTTAATGAGGTCGGTAACAATTATGCAATATCAACAGATGAATTAGCATCTGCGCTTCAGAGATCAGCAGCTACTCTTTCCCTTATGGGCAATACAATCGATGAAGCTGCAAGTTTGGTAACAACTGCCAATGCTACAATTCAGGATGCGGATTCCGTAGCAGCAGGCCTTCGCACTATTTCTCTTCGTCTGGTTGGAACTTCTGAAGCCGAGGAAGAATTATCTGCCATGAATGAAGAAGTTGATGCTTTTGTCAAGGCAACGAATTCTAAAAAGCAACAAATCATCAAAGATTATACGGCCGTAGCTTCTAATAATTATCAAGGTTTTGATATTCTTGATGATAATGGAAACTACAAAAATACATACGAAATACTTTTGGGCATAGCCCGTGTCTACCGAGAAATCCAGGAGCAAGATAAGAAGCTTGGTACAAACCATGCAACGGCTTTAATTGAAGAATTAGCCGGTAAGAACAGATCAAATATTGCATCTGCTATTCTACAGGATCCTGATCAGCTTGAAGCTGTTCGTAAATCATCTGAAGAAGCCTTCGGATCTGCTGAAAAAGAGCTTGATAAATATCTCGATAGTATTGATGGTCGTTTACAACAGCTCACTAATAAAGCACAAGAACTTGCTTCTGTGGCTATTGACGATGATTTAATTAAGAACGGAATTACTTTAGCAACAAAATTTTTAGATTTAGTCACTAATATAGTTGATAAAATGGGATTGATTCCTACATTAGCTACTGGTATTGGTGCAGCACTCTCCTTAAAAAATGTCGGTAGGGACATAATGTACTCCCTCTTTGAATATGCCGACAACATACATAATTTACTCTGGATACAGAGATTTAGAGTATGTTATTCGTGAAGTACACGATGATAAATAAATAACAGAGACAATAATCGGGAACTGCGTACAACGGTCTGGTAATGCAGACGTATCACCACTCTCCTATTATGGCGACATAACTAGGATCGTAACAGCGTGACGCTCAATGAATCCGATGGGATAGATCTCTATGAGATAAGCCCCAACTGTAGCGACAACTCTCATATCAAGTTATATGCAACGATGCTTGATAAATATGCGCTCGGTACTACTGACATAACAGGGTGATCTGTGATGGATCATATAAATGCAGAAACTTATCTTCTGTTGTTTGAACCAACTCTCCGTGGTTGATAAGATGGAGAATAATAAAATGAGGACAGCTTGCGACTGCCCTCAAATGGAAAAAAAAGGAAATAAATTATGAATACAAGCAAATAGAATTATTGATGCAGATTTATATTAATGTCTTTGGACATCATTTTCGCAAGTGCTTTTACTTTTTCATTACTGAGATTTTTGCTTTTGTGTGCGACATAGCATTTCCCAATAATATTTATAGTATAGCAAAATGCATAAAATAATGATCCACAACCTAAAAGTGTTATTAACACTTCCATTCTACCCTCCCTTCTTTGTAGTATTTCTTAAAGTCAGGGAAATTGTATTGCTCAGAACGAGCAGAATTTATTTCCGAAAAGTCGTACCAAACTACAACTTGGTACTTCGTATGGCATGTAATACCAGGCATTTGTCGTGCAACGAATCGAGATACGATGGCTCAATCACAATATGCTTGGCATTATTATACTATTGCTTCTTTATATACGAAAGGCAGAACATTCATTCGTATAATTACAAAATCTCAATTTCATGGTGATTTTTATTCAATATAGTGTAGTTGTTTCAATATAAATGTCTATATATTGTATGTAAGTTTTTAAAATAGTTATTGAAATTTGATTTACAATGGTTTATACTTATACATGAAAGGTTATTGCCGTATTTCAATGCGGTGATTCATTTCTTATTTAATAATAAAACAGAAAAGTAATCGTTAGGGAGAATACGATTACTTTTTTGTTGCGATAATATTTTCTGTCGAATAAAAAAGATGAAAATTTTGCAAAAGCGGAAGAGTTGTCCCTTTACAATTTTTCCAAAATATGTTACTTTCAAATTATCAAAATTTTTCAATTTTTGAAGGAGGTAACATAATGGATTACACATGTAAAACGAGATCTCTTCAGTCACTTGTAAAAGACATGAATAAAGGAGCTATTACACTCTCTCACAAGTTACAGCGACCAGAGGGACAGTGGAATAAAAAACAGAAGACAGACTTGATCGATTCATTGCTCCGTAGATATCCTATTAACCCCACATACGGGATTGTACAAAATGATAACACATTAGCAATTATTGATGGTGTACAACGTCTTTCTACTATTAGAGATTTTATTGGAAATAAGTTCTCGCTTTCTAAGGATATGGAACCTATTATTGTTAATGGAGAAGAAAAGAACTTAGCTGGACTAAAATTCACAAAATTAGATGAGGATGTTCAGAGCGAAATTCTTAATGCAGAATTAGAGGTATATAGAATGTCTGATTGTACTGAAAAAGATGTTCGTGAAATCTTCCGCAGACAAAATGCCGGTAAACCTTTATCTGCAAGACATATGCGTGTAGTAAATGAATCTGATGTATTAAATAGTGAAATTGGAAATCTCGTTGATCACGCATTTATGGATAAAGTTCTTACTCCTACTATGCGTAAGAATGGATCCGATAGAGATATTATAATTCAGACATTGATGCTGATTTCAACGAATCAGGATAATGATTATACATCATTCAGATCCAAGGATATAAATGCATTTGTTGCCGATCATGGTGATGAGAGCATTGAAAAGATTACTACTCTTACAGAAGCTCTTGATAGATTGAATGAGTCATTTGAAGAAGAAAAATTAAAAGTTCCTTCTACTTCTCTTCCTATGATTCTCTATAGTGCATATAGAATCACTAAGGATAAAAAATCATTCAGTCGTCTCGTAGAAGAAATTAGAACATTCCTTGATGGTTATGATGCTAATGATTATTACAAGCAGTTCATTCAGTCTGGAACTTCTAACCAGGAAAACGTTCGTGGAAGATTTGACTACTGGCGTGAAACTGTAAAGAGAATTGGTTAGTTCTATCAACTAATTTAATCTAATAAACTTCACACAAAGAAATAGGAGAAAGGTTCCCAAGCCTCTCTCCTATTTTAATATATAGAAATACCCCTTCACTCTTCAATTATATAATACTTTGAAGTTGTGAAGCAATGAAATATCATCGACAAATGGTGACAATAAAAAGGACGGAATAACATAAAAATAATACAAAGCAAGGTGAAAAACATGTTTAATGACGTTTATATTAAAGATATTTATTTATCAAATAAAGAAAAGGCTGATAAGCTTTCAGATGAAATTATGCAACTCATTAGAGATGAGCATATTACTCTTCCAGAAGTTCGGAGCCTTTTCTTATATATTGTTGGTAAATTTGAAGATACTCCACTATAATTAACGTTTGATAATATCTTTATCATCCAGAGAATTGTAGAACGATTTATAAATATTATTTATTTCCTCTACTTTCTCTGGAATTTTAGTGTAGCAACTGTTGAGCATTTTACTTTGTCGAATGTATTCAAGTGTTAAATCATAAGCTACGGTTTTCCTGGTTACTTCTAAATTTGTCATAGTAAATCTCCTCCTTTATGGATCACAATTTGATAGGAATATTTTACCACTAAGTCGGAGCTAAATACAGTCGGAACGTATGTTTACAATCTATTGATATCCATCATCATTTTTATTGCAGAAAAAATGACCAAATTCTTTTCATTATCAGTAAGTGTTTTAATATAATCCTTTAATTCTTCGTCATTCATATTTCTCATTGCTAATACTTTATCGGTTAGATTTGACACTGGCGATATCTCCTTTTTATGTTAAAAGTAATATGGTTATTATACTATATAATGACAGACATATTTGTTATTCTGAATGCATGTTTTTATCAAAAATCAGATCCGCACTTATTACAATGCCATTTTTTTCCAACTTTCTTACTCGCCAGTCCAAATATGCCGGTCGAGATTACTCTACTTGCTGTAGTTAGTTTGGATGTGTTTGTGGAATGACAATAAGGGCACGTTTATATAAGAATTTCAATAAAAAAAGTAATAATCAACAAGAACATCTCAATAAATATAATTGCATAGAATGATTCAAATAGCTTTATATGATTTTCGTTTTCTATATGGTTACTAATTGCTGAATCTAAATATGAAATACATAATGTTTGATTCATAGCTTTTATAATAGCCATCTCGTCTTCTGTCTGGGATTTGTATTCTTTTATTAGTCGATCTATTTCAACCGGATCCGTATGTGTGTCCTTGTATCCATATAGCATTTTGAAAAATATAACGACACTTGTAATCATATATAGGCAACATCCAGTAAGTAATGATAAATTAATCATTTGCAAATATATACATTCATTTTGATATATTCCAAAAAACTTAAATATCAACCATAACACAGCACCAACAAATGAAGCAATAATCGTGATAGATTTAAAAGCTTTATCGCTAAACTTGTGTCTACGATCATTTTCTGCATCTGATAATTTTTTGTATAAATCCAATTCATATGAAAGGAGTGACTGATTTGAATTCTTCATCTAAAAAATCTCCTAAAAAAGATAATGCTAAACTTATACCTCGTAATGTCAATACTAATACGAAAGAAATTTGCAAAAGAATAAGTCTATCTGCTGCGTTTTTTCGGTAGATCTTCTTTTATTCTTTCAAATACAGTCTTGGTTGTTTTATTAATATTTTGTGGTTTCAATTTCACTGGTTGTGTTTTAGGTGTATTGTCGTTATTATTTGTTTTAGTGTTGTTTGTTGGCATAGCAATCTCCTTCTGTATGTTGGTAAGTTTTATTCGTTATAGCCCTATCAATTCTTTATTTATGACTGAAGTGTATCCAACAATAGGGAATTCACTTGTCTCCCCGTATTTTGTACCTTCATAGATTAATGTATCATAGTAGTATTCATTACCATATCCAGTACGATTACTACTTGACTGCGCATTAATAGAAATAGGGTTGTCAAATAAAATAATATCTTCACTTTTATTACTCTGTTTGTTTAAATTATTTTCAAAATGTTTAAAGAACATTTCGAGGAAATCAAAAACAGGCATACTTATTTTAGGGACTGCTTTTCTTTTTTGATCTGATACATAATTTTTATATCCTGAGATTCTATCATAGTCATTAACATATTTCATATATATTTTCTTAAAATCTGTCATTGTAATATTGGTTGAAATTATTTCCTTACCAACTTCAATTTTGTTGCTTATGACAAAATTTATTGTATATATCTTACCTTTGAACCTAAGATTAAATTCGTCAGTAATTAAAAAGTATTGTTCATTAGATTTGATATATCTATCCAAAACTTTAACGGTACTAATGTCTACTATAGATGATTTAAACATTTTGTTTCCTTTCTTCTACCATTTATATCCGCAATTTTCACATTTGAATTGGCTTTTAGCGGTTCTACTAAATAAACCAAACATGGTTGCTCCAGCTATTTTTGATGCAGTGGATATTTTCTTAATATTGGATGAGCCACAGGTAGGACATTTTGGAATATTTTGACCGCCTGTTTGAAATACTGTTTTGGGATCAGCTCCTTGTCGGATTGCATTTCCTATTTTCATAGCTTGGTCGTATTTAGCGTTTTCTTTGGCTAAGATTTCATCACGAGAATTGAAAAGTTGTTCGTCAAATTCTGGAGATGATTTTATGCACTCTTCTATAAATCGTTGTTGTTTTGTTTGATCAATTGTATCATGATTGATTTCGTTTTTCCAAACAAGTAGATATTCATCTGGAACTTCAAATAAAATAGAATTACATATTTTACAATAGTTATTATTATCCCATGGCATTTTTCTAGTTATATTACCACATTTTTTACAATATTTTAACATAATATTATACCTCCAAATTATATTATATTGTACCATATATAAACAATATTAACAAGGATTCAAACACCTTGAAAAAATAGTATGATATTCAAAACATTTAACAGTGGGAAAGGTACATTTTCTTCACAGTTTGGAGTGTTGGGAAAATCATTTGAGGATATTGGAAGTCGTTTTAAAAAAATGTCAGATGAACTAATATCTACTAATGATTATACAATATCAAACATTGTAAATGCATGGAAAAATTCTTCAATAAAAAAAGATTTATCAGATAAATTTATAATTACTCAAGAAGATATACAAGATAAGTTTATAGATTTGTCTATTTATGACAATTTTAATGAAAATAAAGCCAGTTCAATTCTTAAAAACTTACAAATAACAAATGAACAAGTAGAAGCTAATGCAACCACATGGGATGCGTATTTACAAGGGTTTAAAGATCAACCTGAAATGCAATGGCAAAAAGAATTTATCCAAACAATGGATATTCAGAAAGCTACTACTGAAGATGTAGTTAAAGCCCAGAATACAGCACGTGAATCTGCGGTTGCATATAATAATAGCCTTCAACAGATGACTATCGGAGCAAAAGCTGCAAATATTGCTATGAAAGCATTAGCAATGGTCGGTAATATGGTAGCAATGTATGCTATTACTAAATTAATTACCGCATATGATGATTATAAAAAGAAAATACATGAAGTGGCCGAAGAAGCGTCAGAGCAAGCAGAGAAATCAGCTGAATATGTAGATAAATTGGCTGATCTTCAAAAAGAGTTAAATGATGGTACGAAAAGTTCTGACGAATTAACATCTGCTTTTAAAGAACAATTAAAGACAATGGGTTATACCAGTTCTGAAATTGATAATCTCATCGAAAAGTACAATGGATTGTCTGGTGCTATTAGTGAAGCAACGAGAGAGGCATTAGATAATGCTCAAACAGATGCATATGTCGATGTTGCATCATCCAGTAAAGCTTTGACGTTGGATGCTTATGGTGGATTAACGAAAGATATTTTTATTCAGTCTGTTTCAACTGGAAATACTGATCTTGATAAAGAAATATCTAAAATGTTGTCTTCTGTTGCATCTAAATCAGCTGATCAGGGAAAAGCTTGGATATCAAAGGATAATTCAGCAGAGGGATTATATGAATACTACAATGTATTAAAAGATATATCACAGCTCATCCAACAAACGGCCAAAGAAACGGATAATGATGACTTATTAAATTTAGGAAGTATGTTTAATACTACTATGTATGGCGAAATCACGGAAGCCATAGATAAGTTAAAAGATTCTGCTGAAGAGTATGGCGAAGCTATTAATAGATTAAATTCTATTGATGCTCAAATTGAATTAGCTGATTATTTAAAGACAAACGATATCAACACACAAGAAGCTTTTGATGCATATATTTCTGGTATTCAAAATAGCACTGATTATTCTGAGACATACAAAAAAGTATTAATTGATGTTGCAAATAATGCATTTCCTCAATTTGTGAATGCTGTAAAAAATGCAGATGCTGCTCTTTCTGGATTAGGTAATGAAACACCGATTTTGTCATTCACTGAAGCCGTATCTAAAGTACAGGAATTATCTAAAGGTTTCGACCAGCTTGATAAGATCTACGCTGATGTTCTCAACAAGAAAGATTTCGACTGGTCTTCTATTCTCAACAACACCTCATTTACAGAAGTATTTGGAAAGACTGAAAATGTTACGGAGGAATACAAAGCAGCATACAATGACTTCATTAAGACTATTTCTAATAGTCCTGATGATATTAATAAGTGTCAAGAGGCATTTAATAATCTTGCTACTGAGTATGTAAATGATTCTGGAGCATTAAAGAATCTGACTGAAGAAAACAAACAAGCAATCACTACCATGCTTGAACAGATGGGTGTTTCTAATGCTGAAGAAGTTGTAAATAGCACTCTTATATATCAGCAAAAGGAATTAGCTGCACAAAAAGCTGTCCTTGCAAATACAACAAGTGATCTCACAAATGTTACTGCAAGTGAAATAACGAACCTCCAAACTGAAGGTGTTGTATCGGAAGAATCTGCACAAGAAATTTTGCTATTTGCAATGCAAAAACAGACCGCTAATCTTACCACAATTTCTACGGCTGACGATATTGGAAACCTTAGTTCTTTATGCGTTGCATTAACAGCTACCGGTGTTGAGTGCACAAAGTTAAAACAGCTGATTGATCTGTTAAATGACGACAGTACCATTATGTCAAATGAACGCAGACAGACAATTATTAATCGAGTCCAGAAAGAAATGGAAGAGATTATGGCTGGTAAGGGGCTTGAGATTAAATTACCTACTGTAGATTATACAGGTGGTGATAAAACCAAGTCTTCTGCCGATTCCGCCAAGAAAACAGCTGATGATCTCTATAATGATTTAAAAGAGCAAATCGATGCTTATATGGATTACATGGAGAAATCCTTGGATGCCGGTAAGATTGATTACAATACATACTGCTCTTCTGTTAAGAATTATCTCGATGATCTTTATAATTCTGGAAAGCTAAAAGCGAAGGATTATTTTGATTATACTGAGAAGATGCTTAACAAGCAGAAAGATATCTATGATAAGGTAATCTCTGCCGTTGTGTATAGAATTGAAAAAGAAGTTGATGCTATCCAGAGTCAAATAGATGCTATTGAAAAACAGAATGATGCTTTAAATGAGCAAAAAGATAACTATGACAAGATTCTATCTGTTGTGTCAGATGTTTATGATAAGCAAATCGAAGAACTCAATAATCAGAAACAAGCACTCCAAGATCAGATTGATACTCTGAATGATACCAACGATGCTTTAGATCTTCAGTATCGTAAGGAACAGGCTTTATATGCTCTTGAAAATGCACAGAGAGCTAGAAACAAAAAAATCTATATTGAAGGCAAGGGATACGTCTATACTCAAGATTACGAAGACATCAAGAGTAAACAGAAAGACCTTTCTGATATTAAGAATGAAGAGATCATTGATAAGCTGAAGAAAGAACAAGATGCTATTGATGATTCTATTGAAATCTTAAATAAATATAAGGAGCTTTGGGCTGATATCTCTAAGGCCTATGAAGAAGAAACAAATAAGCAGCTTGCAATAGAACTTTGGGGATCAGAATATGAAAAACTTATTCTCCTAAATAGAACGTCTGATATTGAGAACTTTAAGAACAAATATGTTGGTACCCAAAAAGAAATAAATAGTAATGAAGAACTTATTAAGTCATACAACGAAAAAGTTGACTATTACAATAAGTTAAAGGAACAATGGCAGTCCATTACTGATGAATATGATAAGCAGAGAAATGCACAGTATGCTAGTCAGGTACTCGGTGCAAATTGGGAGAATGATGTCCTGAATGGTAGATTGTCTACGTGGGATAATTTCAGAAATCAATATGTTTCTCTTCAGCAAGCTATTGCCGATGCTCAAGTTCAATCAGCAAACGCTCAGATTAAAGCATTACAAGCACTTGCTGACGCAGCACAAGCTTCAGCAAATGCTCAAATTGAAGCGGCTAAAAGGGTAAGACGAGAAGAAATTGATAATTCCAGTCATTCTATCGGAGATGCTGTTAATATTGATGGAATGATTAGTGCCGGTGCACCTACCAGTGTTATCAACAAAATCACTGGTAATAAGAGTAACACCAGTGCAGCCGCCACCGCTGATCAGAGGAAGAATAATTCTAATATTATCATGTCCAATGAACAGAAAAAGACCATTGCTGCTTCAAAGAAACGTGCCAATAATATTAGAAAGTATGCCAATGGCGGTGTAGTTAAAGTAAACCCTGATGATTTATTTTCAGATATTGCAAAGCATAACGGAGAAGATGGATTTATCGTTGCTAGTAATGGTGAACGTGTTCTTACAGAGCGTCAAAACGTCTCTTTCGAGAAGTTTGTTGATCTGATTACTGGTATGAATATCACACCTCAGATGTTTATGCCTGATTTCACAAGATTTGCAACTGGTAATTCAACCGACAATTCTTCTGTCATCGTTAATATTGGTGACATCAATCTTCAGGGCGTTCAAAATGCAGAACAGCTTGGTGATGCCATCATTAAACGTCTTCCTGGATATATTACTCAGAAGTTTAACAATAAACAAAGATAATTTTATGGAGGGTAGTTTTATACTACTCTCCTTTTCTATGGTGATTTTATGGAAAATACTGAACGTGCATTAGATACATTAACACAATGTATTTATAAAGCGATTGATAAAAAAATAGAAAAATTATTTTGTGATTATGAGGCGATTGTTCTTTCTAGTGAAGGTGATTATTGTACTGTTCTGATTAATAATGCCAAATATAAAGTTAAGAATGGCACTGCTATTACTTTTCAAAAGAATGACAAATGTTTGGTTCATTATATTAATGGTAACCAACAAAAAAAGCTAATTATTGCAAAATTATAGAAAGGAGAGATTTATGGCTATACCTCAAAAACAAATTGACTCTTACGGTGTGGCTGAGATTTCCGATGATACAGTTTTTATAGCCGTAGATAACGGCAAAACAATAAATACAAAGGGTGAGGATATATCAAACTACGTCATACAAAGTTTACGTTATGCTACTAGGGCTGATATAGATAAGCTCTTTAAATAATAAGGAGGAAATTTATCATGCCTAATATTAGTGAATCCATTCTAACATTAAGTGGAATGGAGTATTACGAAGGTAAAAATAAGGATAGACTGGATTCTGAACTAGCAAAGAAAGCTGAAAAAGCGCATACACATATTAAATCAGAAGTAGGATTAAATAATGTAGACAATACTTCTGATATAAATAAACCGGTTTCAACTGCACAGCAAAAGGCTATTGATGACGCTTACGCTAATTCTAATGCTTATACTGATCAAAAAATTGCAGATCTAATTAATGGTGCTCCTGAAACAATGGACACATTAAAAGAGCTTTCTGATGCAATTAATGAGAATAAAAATGTAGAGTCAGCTTTAAATGAAGCTATTGGAAAGAAAGCGAATCAAACAGAATTAGATACTCATACAGGAAATACAACGATTCATATTACTGCGTCTGAACGTGTAGCTTGGAATGAAGCAAAAACACACGCAGATTCTACTCATGCCAGAACCGATGCTACTAAAACAGAGAAATCAAATACCAATGGAAATATTAAGATTAATGGTACAGAGACAACTGTTTATACGCATCCAGGATCTGGCACCAATCCCCATGGCACAACAAAAAGCGACATTGGATTAGAAAATGTAGATAATACTGCCGACGCAGATAAAAGCGTTAAATATGCAACAAGTGCTGACAGTGCTGTAAATGCCACTAAGGTAAATAATAATACCGTAGAATCTGATGTTCCTGCAAATGCCGTATTTACAGATACAGATACATGGATACCTTTTGTTGGGGCTACTGCGGATAATCCAGGTACAGCTGGTTATATTCCTGCACCATCTGCCGGTGATCAAGAAAAGTTTTTCTGTGGTGATGGTACATATAAAGAAATTAAGACAACTAATGCTCATGGATCTGTTAATCAGGATGAAGAACCTGCTAATCAATCCACAGGCGATGAATGGTTAAGAGATTATGAATAGGAGGTGATTTATTATGGCTATTTTGCCAACTCCAATATTATCTTCTATTCAAACTTTTGATCCATCATACATAAAATTGTTTGATTTCTATTATACTGGGAATCAGATTGAGAAAAAAAGAGTTATTATAACCAAAAACGATACATTTGAAACTGTATTAGACAATACGCAATTTGGTATGAAGTTATCTTATGAGCTTGCGGCCAATACATTATCACCTGGACAATATACAATTCAGATTCAAGTATTTGATTTTGATGGTAACTCAAGTGAACTGTCGCAGCCAGTGCTCTTCTATTGCTTCACAAAGCCAGAATTAAAATTTATTGATTTTAATAATAGAGTGAATAAAGCAAACATTACAGTCACTATTTCATATTCTCAATCGGAATCCGATGCCTTAAAAAATTATATATATTATTTGTATGATCAAAATAAAAGTTTAATTGCTGAATCAAAAGTATTTTATAATTCTGATAATTACACATATACATTTTATGGAATAAAAAATTTATCCACATATTATATCAGATGTATCGGTAAAACTCTTCATGATCTTGATGCTGATACAGGATATTGTGAATTTACAACAGATTATATAATTCCACCTAATAATATGTTTATTCAGGTTGAAAATAATATGTGTGAAGGCTATATAACAATAGATTGTAATATCGTTGATATAGGTTATAGAGTTGATGGAGAAGACCCTATATTTAATGGAAATAGCGAAGTAATATTAGATGGATCTAAAGTTACATATACATCTGGCTATGACCTATCTGATGAGTTCAGCATTTTCATTAAGGCCAGAAATATACCAATTAATAAAATATTTTTTGGTTATACAACATCTACTGGAAATGTTTCATTATCCATTCAAAAAATAGCAACTGAATATTATTGTGTTTTAGAAGCCGAATCAGTACTTGGAAATTATTATAGATATGTTAAATTACCAAGAGCTATTCTATTAGATGCAAACGGAAATTCTATAATTGATACATCTTTTCAACAAATTATTGTCCCAGTAAAATATGACGATTCAAAAGTTATTCCAATTATATTTGAATTAAAGAGAAAAGATAATCTATATAATTTGAAAGTATATTATGAAGACGAAGATGTTTCTGTAAAAATTTAAAAAGGAGGTGGAATTAATATGTTGTTTTTGGGAACTACTTTTTTGGGTGCAAGATATGTTATTGATCCATCTCCCACTATGACTAAAAATGTCAAGGATATTCATATTGAAAATGGTATATTTGATCAACTGTTTGTATCTAAAAATCCCGATTTAAATGCTAGAGAAAAATATGACGATTGGAATTATGATACTGTTCTGAACGCAGATTATGACGACAAGCTGGATGCGGGCAACTCTGGTTTTTCATTAAGAAATACCGAATATGTTATTATTAAATGCAGAGAAGTTGGAAGTCTTAATTGGAATGTAATATACACAAAAAAAATAAATGTAGAAGAAGATTTTAAAATTAATGTAAATGATTATTTTGAACCATCTAATACAAATCTTGAATATATGGTTGTATCAGTATGTAATGGAATAGAAACTACTTATGTAACAAAAGAAATCAAGTCTGAATTTAATGGCTTATTCATTTGTGATAAAGATAATATTTATGGGACTCTATATAATCTTGATACCATGGATACAACTAGAAATACCCAGTCTTCCACTCTCAATCTATTAAATAATGAATATGCTTCTGTTGTTTCGAACGGTAAATCCAATTATGATTCAGGTACTGCTTCTGGAACATTTATAAAATTTAATCAAGACAATCATACGATTGATATACCTAGTGGATTAAAATATCATTCCGAACTTAAAAATTGGCTTGCAAACAAAAAGCCAAAAATACTCAAATTCCATGATGGTCGTATATGGTTAATAAGTGTTACAGGCGGTATTACGGATTCAGGAGATTCAATAAATTCTTTAAGAAAGATAAGCTTTGATTGGGTAGAGATTGGAAAACCTGATTCAGAAACATTATATAATTGCGATTTATCTGATATTGGAAGGGAATGGTGGCATTAATGAATTATGTTATTACCGAGCTTGATAAGCAAACCATTCTGCAACCTACTTTGAAATATATGTATAGAATCACCATAACTGATGATAAAGGAAATGTATTACAAGTGATGAATGATATTACTCCATCCAGCTATGATATATCTCCTGATAGCCAAATAAGACGGAACGTACAAATTTCTATTCAAAATATTAAAAATGTTGAAGAATGGCTAAATTTATACATGCGTCTAAATTTTACATTTGATATTGGTGTGTTTAACTATTTTAAAGGTGACTATATTTGGTATCCATGTGGAACATATGTAATAACTGATAGTAGTACTGTATATGATGCGACAAACAATATGTTGTCTACAACATTAATGGATTGGTTTGCTAAAATGGATGGAACACGCAATGGGCAAGTTGGTGGAGCACCTACTATTGTAATTCAACAAAATGATTCTGATGGTAAAGCTACTACTATTCAAAAAGCTTTAAGAAATTTTATCACAGCCGAAGAGATTACTGATAAAATATTAATTGAAGATATTGGTGAATTTTATGGTCAGCAGTCTACTAACCCAGATAAATACGAAGAATATCGTAAGGAAAATCCTGATTGGAATAAAATGCCATATGATCTTGAATTTTCCGCAGGAGATACACAAGCTACTATGGTGGCAGGAGTTACTGATCTATATCCAAATATTCAAGCCTATTTTGATGTTTATAATAATTTCTGCTGTAATATGGTTCCGTCTTGTGTGAATGATCCAGTTGTTTTGGATAATGATTTTTTGCAAAAAGTTTTAATATCTGACAACTCAGAAAGCACTACATATTCGCTTTCTTCTATCAAAAATGTGACAGAAGTTTTTGGTAAATCGTATGAGATAGATCGAGACGCAGATGATAAATGTGAAGAGTCTAATGGTGTATTTACTCTCACATTGGATAAGTATGATGAGTATACTGAGTATCAGATTATTGCTTTCAAACCAAAAGTAACAAATACTGATAATACACAAATAAAAATTAACTCATTACCGGCTTTTCCAGTCTACAATGAATATTCTACCACTTCTATCGCTTCAGGCACTTTTATCCCTAATGAAGTTAATACTATTATGCTACGAAAGAAAAATGAAACATGGATTTCATATTATCTTGGTCAATACCAACCTCATGCTTTATGTGTGTTGGCTGCGGATGAAAATGACAAGAAGTATACTAAGAAGTATTTTGCAGACAAATATAATTGTAAAAATATTACATTTAGGGTTGAACCCGAAAGTCCATATACTATTCAAAAAATAGGAGAAATACTAGATGTCAAAACTGGTGATGAGTTTGACAATATAATATCTGAAACTGTGGCAGCGCAGAATGCTGTATATTTTAATCAACAAGCTTCATCAATGAATGAAACAATTGAAATCAGTACAAAGATGTTGCCATGGTTAGATATCAATGTAAAGGTTGAATATAAAAAAATAAATAGTAATGACATTAGGCAGTATATCATTAAAAATATTTCACATGATTTAAGTAGTGGAATTTCTACAATTACATTGCAAAGATTTTATCCGCTATATTTCATTTGATATATTTTAATATATAGTAGTGTATATAATGGCAAGTTAGATATAAAATATACAGTAATTACCTGCCCAGTTACCTCTGATCCTAATTCAACTTTAGGATATTATGGTAGAGTTTCAAAAGCGGACTGCAATTTATCAGATAATGATAAAATAGTAAGTGTTTCGGGATATAGTAAAGTCGGTTATCCTGCTATTGCATATCACCAAGTTTCACCATCCGAATCAATCGTAGTCACATCAGGTTCACCTGAATATGCATATATTCAGATCAGTTATATTACTTTAAAAATGATTATTTAGTGGGATCATTTACTATTGATTAAATACTAGGTGTTTTGTATTAATTTACCTGTAAAATAAATTCATCTCGCAATTTCGTCCTATATCCTGACCACTATAGGTATAACTTTCCAACTTAACACCTGTAGCGGAAGCAACTATACATATATTGTGGCGGTCGTTCTCTGATGCATAATAACCTTGTAAATATTTTTTATTTGTTGATAATAAGTTATCTCTAATAAGATGGAATGTAAAATAATACTGCGGATTAAGAGAGAATGTAATATCTACATATGCTTCGATCCAATCACCAGGAATAGTAATGCCAGCCATACCATCTTTTATGCTCATGTGTTTATAATTTAACTTGCCATTTATAGCAAGTTTATTTGAAATATTTTTGATGTATTTTAATTTAATTGAATGGCAAGTTACAGCTAACTGCAAATGATATTACAAATCTTAATTCCGAGTTAAGTGTTATAGGCAACATCAGCGAAACCACTGTATCTCTTAATATTGTAGCTGCTACCAATCAAGAGACTGAATACACGTTAATAGATGGGCTACCTAATGGTACATACATGATAAGTGCATTTACACATGTTGATAATGCTCCTATTCCAACAGGATTCCGTCTTTTTGCTGCAATAGAAAACAGAAGTTACTTAGGTGCTACTCACATCGCTGGAAATTCTCAGACATGGCAGTGGGCGCAAACAATATTTTTTAAAGGCACAAAATGTGTAATCAGATTCCTTCCAGAGTTTGACTTCAATAATTCTTTGCGTATGAGTCTCCTATTAATAAGAATAAGATAACATATTAATTTAATTACCAATTTTTTCTAACACTAAGCTCGTATATAAGGAAATATCTGATTCTGTGGCATAAACATTAACGAATACACTATTAGTAGGATTGGTTACCCGTATTATCAAAGAACCGTTTAAACGGTCAACACCGAAACCAGATGCTAAGTCATTACGACCATATCTCTGATATCCTGAACCACCGATGTCTATAGCATAAAAAACAGATTGCGTTGCCGGTATAGCTCTTATACATGCTTGTACCTGGTATACTCCAACTGGTACATTAGATACCGTGGCACATGCCACATTTGTATCAGCAATTGACTTTTTACTGTCATCATAGACATCGTATATTTGTACGCTTAACTTGCAAGTTCCATCGCTTGCAATTGACCTAAAAGAGATTCTTTAGCCAAAATTGAACCACCCCATGCATTATATACATCAACCGTAATAGAGGTTTTGGTTACATTTGTGACATAAATGGTACACATTATTGTACCACTAACCCAAACATGAGGAACAGTTTCAAATCCATAAGATGAAACGTCAATTGTAACGCTTTGTTTTGAGTTAATATTAATTGTCCCAGTAACTTCTACTGGAATCACTGACAATTTTTTTATAATATAATTATTGATTAACTTGCCATTATTATATATTTATTTTTTTTAACTTTTACTATAAAAACAGAAAGGAAATTTTAATTTAATGACTTTCGAACTATCAAATTACAAAAATGTTGATAGTATAATTATACCTATTATAGATGAATTTTATAGGCTTCGTGATTCCGGTAAGAATGATGAAGCTTATAATTATATCAAACAATACGAATCCGATTTAAAACCATATTCTATTGATTGCGGATCATTCAATAAAATTGAACTTGGCATTTGGGAATTAGCAAAGGAAATTTTTTATAATCAAAAGATTATATTTACAAATCTTAATGCAGCTGAACCTGATCCAGATGAAGAACGTATGAATATCAATAGTGAATGGTTGAAGGAATACGAATAGGAGGTGCGGAATTGTCAAATTTAAACGATTATAAACCGCATCTCAGAAATGATATATCATTGGATGATGAAAAAATATACAATCAACATTCTAATTTAATAAAAACAAAACAATATAAAGATGCAGTTGCTCTTCTATCACAAAACAATCAGATAGATAGCGTGACCGCATCTTTATTAAATTCATGGGAACAAAAAATTTTTGAATTAAATGAAATTGGATCCGAATTTTATGATCCGTATTTATATAGCCAAGAAAAACCATTCGAAACAGAAATGATCGGTAAGACTATTTGGCAACAAGAATATTAAGAAAGGAATTATTATAAATGAGTATTTTGACTGGATTTAAAAAAGTTAAAAATTATATATTAACAAGTTCCGGATATCAACTTCTATCACGTTGGACAAGCTCACAAACTGTTGAATTTGATGATGGGAAAACAGCTCAGACAAAGCTTGGAGAAATTAACGGTATTGCGAAGACTTATGTTGATATGAAAAAGGCAACAGATAATTCAATGGTGGCCTCCGCAAAAGCGGTAATGGAGGGTTTAGAAAACTCTTCGGCTCTAATATCAATGACTCAAGCAGAATATGATGCGTTAAGTGATGAAGAAAAAACAGACAATAACATGAGAGCCATTCTTGATGCAAATCCTGATGTTATTGATGCAAAAAATGTCAATTATGACAATACAAATACTAATTTAACGGCTACAAACACTCAATCTGCTATCACTGAATTGAATGGCAAGTTAAATGATTTGAAATTTGCATCAATATCAACATCTATTACTTTGCTAGTATCAAGTAGACAATCATTGATAGGATCTTTGTCCGACTTTAAATTACCAAGTGATGCAAATATATTTGCAGTGTCTGCAAATTGTGATTGGCCTGTTAATGTAAGAGTTGCATCGAACGGTAATTTTTATGCATATCAAATTGCAAATGTTAGCAATGATGCAGTTTTTGCATTGAACTTTATTGTGGCATATAAGTAACTTATTTGCCATTCTTCACATATAAATTTTAACCAAAAAATTTGAAAGCTCCACAAAATACGCCATTTGCAGATCCGTTGTATTTTACGGTAATCGTGCCCTGGTCGTTATATTCAATATTCATAGTTGCCGATTTGGAAACGGGGTAAACACTAACCACATCGGCATAACGTGATACGACACAAACACATGAATCAG
>UMAI01003024.1_pt1 | contig 77741 bp, 68 predicted proteins | sample 1963701 | NCBI WGS metagenome assembly UMAI01 (sample SAMEA4835915, study PRJEB28245) | human gut metagenome | biome: gut microbiome; material: fecal sample | place: Denmark | collected 2008
ATTTTGTAAATACAAATTTCTTTTTATTTTGACAAAATTATCCTTTTGTAATAGAAATTTTATGTTTTTTATAAAAAATCCATTTAGTAACAAGCTACTAAATGGACTAATAAAATTATTCCGATATAAATCTTTTTAAGAATTCTTTCGTTCTTTCTTCTTTCGGATGGACAAATATATCGTCAGAAGAGCCTTTTTCAAGAATAACACCATTATCAATAAACACGACTAAATCAGAAATATCTTTAGCGAATTTCATTTCGTGTGTGACAATAACCATTGTCATTCCTTCATTAGATAATTCTTTCATAACGTCTAAAACTTCTCCAACCATTTCAGGATCTAAAGCTGATGTAGGTTCATCAAATAACAATACTTCTGGATTCATACATAAAGCTCTTGCAATAGCTACTCTTTGTTTTTGACCACCACTTAATGAAGTTACTTTTGCTTTGCTAAAATTATCCATACCTACCTTACAGAGGTATTTATGTGCGATTTCTTCAGCTTCTTTCTTTGTTCTGTGTAAAACTTTAACTTGAGCTAATATACAGTTATCTAAAACGTTTTTATTATTAAACAAATTAAACGATTGGAAAACCATTCCAATTTTAGTTCTTATTTTATCAATGTTTGTGTTTTTATCCATTAAAGGAACACCATTAAAATTTATTTCTCCTGATGTTGGAACTTCTAATAAATTCAAACATCTTAGCAAGGTTGATTTACCTGATCCAGATGAACCAATTATAGTTACAACTTGGCCTTTTTCAATATTTAAATTTATCCCTTTTAATACGTCAAAGTTATCAAAAGTTTTGTGAACGTCTTTAATTTCAATTAAGCTCATATTATTTTTTATCTCCATAATCTGCAAAATCGATATTTGGATCATTTGCAAAAGCGCTAGGTGTCGTAACGCTTGTTGGATTAGATATTCTTCCAACAACGTTCATCTTTTTCTCTATCAATCGTAATAGTCTTGTTAAAGTAATTGTCATTATTAAATACAATATACAAACTATAAAATAAACTGGGAATTGGGTGTACCATTTGTTAACTATCAAGTTAGCGTTATAGAATAAATCAGTTACCATAATAACGCTTAAAACCGATGTATCTTTGATGTTGACAACTAACTCGTTACCTATAGCTGGGATTACATTTTTTATTGCTTGAGGCAAGATAACGTTAAACATTGTTTGCACGTAATTCATACCAAGACTTCTACTGCCTTCAATTTGTCCTTGATCTATAGAATTTAAACCAGATCTAATTATTTCAGCCATATAAGCTGCCGTATTTAAAGATACAATAATAAATCCTGCAAGCAATGTAGGAATACTAACTTCAAAGATATAAGCTACACCATAGAAAATACAAATAGCTTGAACCATCATTGGTGTTCCTCTAAAAAATTCAATGTAACAATAAGCAAACCCGCTAGCAAATTTCTTTAAGAAACAAACAAACTTATTTTCGTTTCTCGGATGATCTAATTTTCTAAGTAAAGCAAGACCTATTCCTAAAACGAATCCAAAAATAGTACCAACAACTGAAACTATAAAAGTTACACCCATTCCTCTAAGAAATGACATGTAATAATATTTTAAGAAAAACCATACTTGGGGAAAGAATCCAGATGGTAAAGTTGTTGGAATACTATTAGCTAATAAAACATTAACTAACATATTATCTAGTTGTAATTTGAGTCATCATTGCTTCTCTTTCACTTTGTGAAATCTTTCCTAAAGAAGCATTAAGCTTTTCTAAATATGAACTTTCGGCTTTTTTGCTTACTCCAATGTTAACCGAAACAACAAAATCGTCGTTTCCTTCTAAAACTGTATATCTATAACCGCTATGTAATGATACAAAGTCGTTAGCGACAGGTGTCTCACAAACAACAGCATCAACAGTACCAGCTGTAAGAGCAATAAAAGCTTCTGGATAAGTATTTGAATGGGTACAAGCAACAATTCCAGCATAGTTTTCGCTCTTTGAATCGCCTAAATCATCAATCAAATCAGCTTGAACTGTTCCGACTTGTGCCATGAATTTCATACCAGCAAAATCTTCAATCTTTGTATAGTTTTTAATTTCTTCAGTATCTTTTGTAACAATAACAAGTTGTGAAGAATAATAAGCATCAGTAAAATCAATACTATTTCTTCTTTGTGGAGTTGCTGTCATACCTGCAATAACTGCATCAATTGTCTTAGATTGTAAAGATGGAATAAGACCATCCCATTCACAACGGACAACTTCTAATCTTACACCTAAATCTTCACAAATTTTTTTAGCAACTAAAATATCGTAACCAGCAGCATATTCACCATTTGTACCTTTAATAGGTGCGTTATATTCAGTACTTGTGTACTCAGTATAATTAAATGGATTATACGCACACTCTAGTCCGATTGTTAATACTCCGTCTGCTAATGGATCGTATTCTCCTGATGAACAAGAAGTGTTTAATAAACATCCGCCAATTACAAGTGCGGAAAGTCCTAAAGTTAAAATTGTTTTTTTCATATTCTACCTCCCAACAATTTTTTCAAATTACAATGTCAGGTAGAAAAAAGCAATGGCGTGAAAACACCATTGCTTGCATAATTACGTAATAAAGCACACGCTTTCTTACTTATTTACACTCAATAGCTCTCCACTTTTTCAAGTGACAGTTAATTTCATATTTTGAAATTACCCAAGGTTTGAATACACCTATTCAACCTTTCGGCTTTATCTCCTTTCATAGACTTCTAAGCTTGTCAACTCCATCTACTACTAATATCAAAAGCGCCTCTACACAGTGACATATCTAATTTGTACGAATGAGATTAAACCACATTTAATCTATAATGTAAATAAAAATTTAAAAATAATGCATTTTATTTATTTAAAACAGCTTACATTTTATTATTTATCGTAATAAGGAGCTGATTCATAATAATATTTTAATGATTCGCCTTCTCCTTCAGTTGTATTAGCTAAATTTGTTTGACCTTTATCAGTTCCATACTCGACATTATACATCTTATAAATTTCCAAGTTCTTAATTTCATATGAACTTTTAACATAGCCTCTTTCGTTTAATCCATCAATTTTAGCTTTATATGTATTGTAATCAAAATAGTCTAAGAATGATGTGAAATCATTTTTACTTTCTGAATTAAGTATATAATCAGCTTTTGATGTTCCACCTAAAATTTCAACAACGCTAGTTGAACTTTTATTTGTTAAAGCTTCAAATTTGAAGAACACGTTATCATATGTTATATAGCAATCGTTAACATATTCAACTAAAGTGTCACTTCCTAAAGAAAGGCCTTTTAAGTTAGGTGCTTTTTTATTAGAACTTGTTAATACATATGGATTATCTAAAGTTGATTCAGCTATTCCTCTATATTTTTCTTCATTAATAGAAAAATATGGTGTTAAATTGTAATTAACAAACATGCTATTTTTCATTTCGTTAAAAGTTTTACCAATGTGGCTGTCATTTAATTTTGACGTGTAGAAATAATCGCTTGGAATAGCATAGTATGAATCAATACTAACAAAATTGAAATGAACAATACTTACTTTAATAGCGATAGACGTTTGTCCAAAAACAACATCTTTCTTTTCCTTAGTATCATAATAAACGTATTCACTTAAATTAAGTGCATCAGAATTATATTCTGTAAATGTAGTAGCATTACTAAGCAAATGATTTACTGACATACCATCAAAATACTTTGTGCCTTCATAAACATCACGTTTGTATGAGAAAGTTTTATATTTGTTTGAATATCCAGAAATATCTTGTACTCTTCCACATTTGCACTTGTGTGTCTCATTCATATAGTAATGATTTTCAACCCCTGTTCTTTCATTACAATTTGGATCTGTACACTCAAAATAGTGTACTTTATCATCATACTTATACACTGTATCAAAAGTGTGTTCGTGTGTTGATGGTTTAGGTGTTCCACATGACCCTAATAAAATTGTGGAACATACCATTAAAAAAATTCCTTTTTTCATTTAAAAATACCCCTTTGGATATATTATATCAAAAAAGAAATACATTAATATATTAAAAAATATAATTTCAATCATCACATATAAACAACAAGACGACATATAATTTTATCAAATAAAAAGTTGAGAAATAAAATTACGTTTTAAATCTCAACTTTTATAAAATTACTACATTACAATAAAGTGATCACCCGAAATAATTTTTGGACCTTCATAAGAAGAAACAGAAATAGTCTCTTTTGAAAGTTTTAAGGAAGATAAAAATTCATCTAGTTTTCCACTAATAGAAATTCCTGATATTGGAGTCTTTGTTTTTCCATCAAAGTAATATCCTAAACGAACTTCACCACCAATGTAGTTTTGAGCTATATTTATTTGTATTCCCGACATAGAAGCACATTCTAAATATGGTTCACTTCTTATCTCTTCTTCCTTTAATGAGCCAGGTTCAAGCTTGATAAATGGAAGATTACCAGTTTTAGGCAAATTGAGATAAGTAGCGTATTGAACGTTACCATAGTAATTTTTAATAACTCCATCTTCAACAATTTGAATTGGATTAAACGATGAACCATAATAGTCAAAAGTCTTTAATGTTACACCATTTTGTTTATTAGTTAAAGTAACATTTAATTTATCGGCATTAGAGTCCTTTTGAAGATCGTCGTTCAACTTATAGACATTTGATTGAGAATAAATTGTTCCATAGTTTACTTGCCCAGCAATATCCCAAAGTATCGATTCAATTTCTTGTGCTCTAAATATAACTTTACAGGATATATTTTTTTCTGGGTGTTTAGCGTAGAAACGTGATTTAACATCTTCTAAAGATGCATCTATCTCAAAAGTTAATTCATCAAAATCAATGCTATTAAAAGAATATGATTTATACAATTCAACCGAATCATTTCCTATAGTATATGTAGGAATAGATTCAATAAAAATGTTTGATCTTGTTTCTTCTTTATCAGTTCCATTTGAATTAACAAGGTGAACAAAAGTATTTTTAATAAATATTTCTAAAGCGTTGATAGTTGCTTTTTCATCTTCTCTTTTCTTAAAAAAGCAGTCGTAAACTCTCTTAGCTAACTCTTCCTTGCTAAAACTATCTAAATTACTATTAATAACATTTTTAGAATGCTCGTTTTCAGTAAGTGTATAAGGAGAACATAAGGCTTTAGCACATAAAACAAGTGCTTTATCAATTTCTTGTCTAATGTCATCTTCACTCATATAAGATTGAACGACAAAGGTACTTGTACCGATTTTATCATCGAAACTTTGAATTATCAAAACTTTGTAATCTGTACTTGTTGTAGTTCTTATTGTCTCTGCATTCTTATGAACAAAATATATTTCATAAGAATTAGTAGTAGTTTCAGTAATTTGATATTGAGAGATATCTTTATATTGCTTTAATATATTTTCAATTCTAGTAATCATCCTAATTTTACCCTCGCTTTAATTGCTGGTCCACCATCGCTGACACGGACCCATTCTTTATATCCTTTCCCACAGAAACCAGCGCCGCTAATTTCAAAGTCATCAGATATCATACTTATTGAATTTAAAAGATCTAAAACAAATCCACTCATAACAACAGGTGAAACGTAGTTATCAGTCAATTTGCCATCAACAATTTCAATTCCATACTCGCATGTACATTGTATAGCCCAGTTTTTAGGATCTTCCATACCATTATTAGTATCAAATAGCATATAGCCATGCTTTATGGATTTAATCATATCTTCTAACTTATCGTGGCCTTTTTCAAAATATGTATTAGTCATTCTTGTATAAACTTTATTTAAGTGGCATTGACGACGACCATTACCTGTAGGTTTATAATTTAATTGAGATCCAGAAACCAAATCACACATTCCTCCTACAAGAATTCCATCTTTAATAATTAAAGTATCTTGTGCTAAAACCCCATCATCATCAAAGAAGAAAGAAGCAACATTTTTTTGACCAGCAGCACCATCATGCATATAGACACCTTTAGCTGCAACTCTCTTTCCTACATATTGTTTAGATAAAGCTCTATCTTTTACAAATTGGTCCATTTCAACACCGTGACCAAAAGCCTCATGAACAATTAAGCCAGTGATAGATGAAGAAGTAATTATGTCATAAACTCCTGGAACAATAGGTTTAGCATAAGCCAATTTCTTATTGGTTTTAAGCAAGAAATCAATTTTATCTTCAAGTTTTTTAACGCAGTCAACAATATTAACACCATCAGCAAATACTCTAAATGGAGTAACTTTATTGTTTTCTAGAGAAACACTCATAATAAAACCAACAGTAAAGTGATAATTTTGTTTTAAGCGTCTATTTTCTGAAATAAACATTTTTGACGAATTAACTGTACTAAGTCTTACTATAACGTTAGAAAGGGTTGGATCTTTAGCTAATGTTTTATCTTTTAATTCTTTGGCAAAATTTAAAATATCAGCTGAAGAGTACTTTTCCAAATCACTTTCGTCTTCTTTCTCCATTACTAAAGGTTCATCATCTGGAATATTCGATTCAATTGTAGGTAAACTTTCATTAATCTTACAAGAATCTATGATATCTTTAGCAAAATCTTCAACGCTTTTTTCAATACGGTCAAAAGCGTACTCATAAAAACCGTGACCATTTGTCATTTTAACAACATAGCCATAATCATTATCAATGGCATTTGAACTACTAGCTACATTTTTATTAGCAAAATAATCTGCAGTTTGATGATCACAACCAAGGACGCTGACATATTTATATGTCTTTTTTAATTCTTTAACTAATGAAATTAAATAGTCTTCATTAGTGCTTAGTCTTTTTGAAAAACTCATTTTTCCTCCTTTTTTGGAAATTCTTTTAACTAAAATAAATAATTTTTAATATTTCTTTAATTTAATATAACCTTTACTATATTTTAAAATATTTAAAAAGAAAGGTTTCGCCTATATAGATTAGAATTTCTTTGGCATAATTTTAGCATATTAATTTAATAAATGATATTTAAAAGTATTAATAAATCACTTTTAATCAAATATAAATATAGTAAAAAAGGAATTGCATAAGTTAATGAATAATTCATCGCTTTACAATTCCTTTATTAAATTTATTTAATTATATTGTTCAAAATAGATATTGCTATATTTGTTGAACTACCTATATTGATACAATTTGCGTATAGTTCACTCAAAATGCGTACAACTAAAAAGTTAGAAGAATTTAGTTTCTCTAGCTATTCTAATTGTTGCACATCATTTCTTCTTGGTAAATAATGATTTAATTATAGTCCAAAGTTTTTTGAAGAAGTTGTCTGTTTCATGACAAGTGGTTTTTATACCATTACTTATAGTCGTAAACCCTTTTTCTTAATCACAAACCAGAAGATTGCGAATCCGCCAAGCCCTGCGGCCACTGCCGAACCGATTATTATTCCAGCAATCTGTCTGTCAGACAATCCTTTCTTTGTTGCAAGAACATTTTCATATACAGCAGTAAGACTTCTATCTCCTGTTACCGTAAAGGTATAACTCTTTTCGGTGCTTACAATTTCACCACTTTCATCCTGCCAGCCTTTGAATATTTTGCCTTCTTTATCTTCTGCTTTTACTGTTACGCTTTCGCCGTCTGCATAGAATTTGCTTTCGCCGTTGATTACCACATTATATGTACCGATTTTGGCAATTCTTAACTCGGTGATTTCCTTGCCATCTTTGTCAAAGTGCCTTCCACAATCCATGCAGTCTTTGTGCCCTTTTGTGCCAAATTCTTCCGTTGTTGCAGGAATTTCGTCTTTCCACGCTCCAAAAGTATGTGGAGCAAAATCAATATCTATTTTCTTTTCTTGCACCGTAAATGCAGTATTCACAAAGGTAGCGGTATATTTCATTTTGCATTTTTCTTTGCAGGTTGCCTCTGTGATTACCGTTCCTGTTGCAGTCACCATTTCGCTTTCGATATGAGTGCTGTCGTGCTTGCAAACTCTTTCCGCTTTGCAAATGTTGTCACTCATCCAAGTGTATTTAACTTTGCCCCAGTTGTGACCGAGTTCCTCACCATATGTAAAGCCACAAACCGAACAAACCGCTTTGGTTGTGCAAGTTGCCGTTCCGCCAGAACAATTTACTGTTTCGGTATGACTACTATCTTTTGTACAAGTGCGGGTATGTGTTCCGTCACCGTTGCTTACCCGATCACCCCAATCGTGAATATGGGTGCCTATTTTTTTGTATAATAGTATGTCACCGTTTGGTCACTTCCGCTTACAATTTGATTTAGACCTTCAACTCTGCTAAGTGCATAACCATAAAGTGATGGAGCAGCCGTCCAATTAATATAGCTTCCCACTGCAAGAGGTATTACGGCTTTATTTGCATTAGGCATTGGGCTTCCATCCTCGAATTTATATTCAATATTAACATTTGCATATGGTTGGGTTTCGGTGTTGTCGTGAGCAAGCACATTTCCGTTTTCGTCAGTTACTTCAAAGGCAACGGTGTCGCCGTTATTTAGCACTGCGTCCGATGGAATTTGGTAAATCAACTCACAATTTTCCAATCCCGAATTCAAATCACTACCATTATATTCCAAAGCGCCCTTTGGCCAAAACTTACTCTTCTCGCTCCATACAGGAATAGTAAAAGTCTGTGTTGCTTCTAGACGTTGACTGTTAGTCGTAGTTGCAATGCTTCCATCGGCATGCTTTATCCACAATTTCATAGTAACTTGGCGTTCTGTAGTGTCTGAAAGATTTTGCACGATGGTGCGAAGTTGAATTTTCTCACCCACAATACCCGTGTTGAATTTGTTTTTGTTCCAACCGCTAAGCAAAATTTCATCACGATAATTTGTAAAATTAATATATCCATTGTAATTAGTTTCCGCAAAGTCTGATGGGTTAGTATACCTATCTGTATATTTCTTAACTTCTGGGTCGGCGACATAGAGGTTTTTGCCATCTATGAGTTGCGACATTCTTTTGTACCCTTGCAACTTGCATACTTCACAGAACTGATAATTGGTATCACGCATAAGGCATTCCCAACTTGAATTGTAAGCAGTGTAAGAAGGATATGTATTGCATGTAAAAGTTTTTCTAAATCCTAGTAATTTTTTCCACTTTACTTGTTCAGGATTGTGATTATATGCCACATTTAGCGAAGTGTAGTCAGTTGATTCTGCGGCTACAGTCATATATTCATCGCCAAGTTCTAGCAACCCGTGACCAAGTTCATGTGCAAAAGACTTTTCTGCGCGATTGTTATCAGCTGGGGTTATAAAATAATGGATACCACGTTTATAATTTCTATGTGAACCACCAAAATCTTGAGATGTATTGACTAGCAAAGCAAATTGATTGATATAGTTGTGCACATAATAAAATGGCGAGTACATCTTATCGTCGTCCCAAATAAACGTATCAGGATCAGTTTTATTAGGAATATGAGCATCGTGAATTTGCTCAATGAATGCAGGTCCTATACAACGTTCGAAGATATGGTTTTTCCAACTACTTTTATTTACAGAAATCATCGGTCCAACCTTTTTATCTATAACTACATCAAAAAATGTACTACCACTATTGTTAAAGCTCGACTCTGATGCCGTACAAAGCGCATACACATTGAAGCGGTCGGCATAACTACGATATGGCTCGTACTGAATTGCTCCTTCCCATACTTTTTTTGCATCATTGATAAACTTTTGTTGCTGACTCTTGGTGTAACCCTCGCCACCAAAAATAGCAGGAATAAACATCATAACAATTGTTAAAGCAATACTTGTTTTTTTAAAATGTTTTTTCATTATGTTGCATCTCCTTTTTGCCTATGTTTTGCATTTTTTATAGGTTATTTGGAGTTAGTAACTCCGTAAATTTATATAATAAATTATCTTGCTCTAAGTTTTCAATAAACTGCTCAAAAAGTCAACTCTGTCACACCTATTGTGTGATTATACCATTATTTGTTTCCACCTAATTGCTTATGGTACATATTGTTCATACTTAATGAAAATCATTATGAACAATTTTAACAGCAGCTACGTTGAATCAATAATCAAAAAGGCTCTGGATGAAAGTGTAACCATCAGGCAAAACTCGGAATCAGTAGGCAATACATGGGAAAAGCCAAAAAGGCTAGTCGACAAAAATGGAAGTCTGGGCCTAAACACCATTGAAGATGTTCTTTCAACAAAAAACAGAAATAATATGTGAAAACAAATAACCAACTAATAACATAATCGTTCAATAGTAAGCGTATAAAATTTTAAAAATGCACAAATAGAAATTAAAAAAATAAAGAAAATGTGTATCAAAGTTCGAACGTTCGAACCAACGGTAGGAATTGAACCCACGGAAAAAATAAAAAAAATTTGACACATTTTACTGTATCAAACTAATGCATTCTTAATGTCCTTAAAGAACGAACCTAATACCAAATTTTAGCTTTTGCGAACGAACCTAATACCACTTTATAAAGTTTATTTTTAAAAAAGCACATAGTTTTTAATTTCTAAGTGCACTTCTTTTGAATAGAATAGATGACCAATTTTCATACAGGTACACTCTGCTTTAGAAAAGTACACCCTAAAAATCAAAATGTGCACTCCCCTCAAAAAATAATAAATATATTACTTTTTATTAGCGGTAGCCCATTCGTCACAAAATTCATCATCAAAACAATTACCGACAGTTTTTACTGAAGATGAAGAAACACCATCAACAACAACATTTCCTGTTTCAAGAGTGCTTAATTGAGAAAGAGAACCTTTTTTTTTATATTTTTTCCAATCTTTATAGATAGCTAAGATAACAACATTTTTAAAAGAGCGATCTGTTAATTGAACAGAAATTGTTTGATGAAGTTTTAAAACATCATTATTTTCACATTCAATGGTTAAAATAGTTTTATCTGTTTGTGAGTCTGTGCATGCCATTAAAATTTTCATACAGAAATTATTATAACAAATATAAAGCTTCAAGAGTATCGAAGCATTGCTTTTATCGATGTCTAATGTTAACAGGTTTAATACAAGTATCAAGCCCGTTAGGGATTTTATTCCCGTATAAAAATAGCGTAGTTCAACCAGGTTTATTCCTGAATGGCTACGCTTTTTCATTTGGTAAATCGACTTTACCAATTCCGTTATAGAAGATATCTATCTTCATTTGTCTATGACCATCGACCTTTTCTGCCTTGTGGATGATAATCTTTTCTATAAACTCTCTAGCTACTTCATGAGTCAGTGTATCAATTCTTGTGTATTTTTGGACTAGCTCCATGAAATGAGAGGTAGATGCTGATTGTTCATTAATAGACTTGATTTTACCTTCTAACTCTACAATCTTTTCTTTTAGTGAAGCTTGCTCGAATTCATAGTTTTCATTCATTTTCTTGAATCGTTCTTCAGAAACCACTCCTGAAATCTTGTCTTCATATAGGTTTTGAATGATTGAATCAAGTTTCTCGATTCTGGCTTTTGATGAGTTTAGCTCCTTGTTGAGAAGATTAAGTGATTTCGTGATATTCGCTGTCGACTCACTGGACACAAGCTTCATGAATTCATCCTCGTGTTCCTTGGCAAACTCAATATGACGCTTGATATCTTCAAGGACGATTTCATCGATAATCTTAATCCTTATTTGATGAGCTGAGCACAATCCTTGTCTCTTACGGTAAGTAGAACAACAATAATAATATGATTCTGGTTGAAGTGATTTAGTTCTGCAAACATATAGCTTCTTTCCACAGTCCGCACAATATAACATTCCAGATAGAACGGGCATTTCACCCATTGGTGTATTAGTCCTCTTTCTGCCTTCCTTTAACCTTTGCACAATGTCAAATGTCTCTTGGTCGATAATAGCTTCATGAGTGTCCTTGATAATTACCCATTTTGAAGGTGGGTTAATAAAGGACTTTTTGTTTTTGTAGGACTTTCTACCAGTTTTGAAATTAACCGTATGACCTAAGTATTCTTGTCTTGATAAGATATCTGAAACGACTGACCAATCCCACCAATAAGGGTCTATGTTGTCTTTGCTATGTGTGTTAGGTATTCCTTTTGCGTTTTTGTAAGAAGTAACATTAAGCACCTTTCTATCAGTTAGAATTGTCGCAATCTTAGATGGTCCATTTCCTTGTACCGCTAAACGGAATATCTCTTTAATAATCTCTGCAGCATCTTCATCGATAAGCCAGTTGTATTTGTTATTAGGGTCTTTCTTATAGCCAAACACTGGAATAGGAGCAGTAGGTTTGCCTGCGTCACTCTTGGCTTTGATAACGGCTCTAATCTTCTTTGAGGTATCCTTTGCATACCATTCGTTGATGATGTTTAGGAAAGGAGTGAAGTCGCTATCTTGTTGGTTAGCAGAGTCAACGCCAGAATTTATAGCTATGAACCTTATCTCATTCTCAGGGAATAGAATCTCGGTATAATAGCCGACCTTAAGGTAATCTCTGCCTAAACGGCTCATGTCCTTTACGATGATCGTGGCGACTTTATCTTGGTTAACAAACTCCATTAATCGTTGCCAATCAGGTCTATTGAAGTTCGTTCCAGAATAACCATCGTCTACAAAGAATTCAGTATTTTTGAAACCATTATCATCTGCGTATTTCTTAAGAATGTCCTTTTGATGAATGATTGAGTTTGAGTCACCTTGTAATTCGTCATCTCTGGAAAGACGGCAATAAAGTGCGGTGATTTTAGTGTTATCTGTTTGTGTCATCGTCATTGCCTCCTTTCTTTGAAATGACCATTATGGAATCGATGGTTCCATCTTCGAATAACTTTAAAGCGTATTCGATTGCTTGTTGCTCGCTCCAGCCGAGTGACTTCTTGTAGTACTCGATTAGATGCTCGATGCCTTGAATCTTGGCACCTTTTGCTTTGCAAAGCTCTATGAGTTTTGGCTTGTAATCTGACATAAATACACCTCCTGATGTCAGTGTATATACATCACTCTTAATCCCTAAAATAGCAACTCATTTGCCCGATATAGATGAACCTTTTTGTTTATCTTTTGACTCGTTTAAAATGAGTTTTTTTAGTTTTTCTTTTAGCACCTTTTCAGACTCCGCACTACAAGGTATGGAGCTGATGACATAGGTGATATTATTGATTTCTTTTGTATATGTATTAGTCTCCATAATCGTAGTGGCAACACTATCCCAGGGAGTGGTTAAACTCCCCAGAATAGGCCCATAAATGGCTTGTGTTGCGTTTATTCCTCCGTATGGATAACTAATGCCTTAACTGCATTAACGTCGGTTAAATGGGCATCTACATACTCTGTTCCTTTGTATCCGATGTTGCCATTTACAGCATATATTTCTTCAAGAACGGATACTGCAAGTGGCTTTCTGATGACGAACCAAAGGTAGCTGAAATCACCGAATAATACTGTTCCATCGGCAATGTTATTAGTGACCTCGACTTTCTTGCCGAAGATGGTATTGGTGCTGATGTCGAAGATAGGTCTGCCATTTGAATCAGTAATTAATCTTACTTTCATCATTGTCTCGTCACTCATAACGAAGATGGCATCGTCCCTGTAATCCTTATTTAAAGAGAAGTATAAGGAAACAAGCGAATCATAGCTTAATGAAGATTCAGTCTTTCCGATATCGTAGTTAAGGATACCTTTAGGTTCATTATCACCAGAACCATTGATGATGGCATCTTCCTCAGCTTTAGCGAATCTCTTAGTGAACTTAGTGCTGATGTAGTTTTCGACATCGAATCCTGCATCGTGGATGAAGTTCTCATTAAGCTTTGCGATTGAGCCGACCTTGTGGATTACGATTTTGATTCTTTCTTCTGAATCTGAGTCGGCAGGAAGTAAGTCTTCCTCAGCTACGAATTTTGCCTTACCATTTTCCTTTACGATGTAGATAGTACCTGCACCTGCTGATAATGGCATAATAGTTCCATATCTTCTGAAGATGTTGTTGTCGGCAAGAGTCTTATCAGCCTTTTCGTTGATTGAAATTGGAAGTAGGAAGTTTGTGTCGAAACCACGACCTTCCTTCAATACATCGTAGTCGTATTTCTTTCCTGCGATGTAGTTTTTAAAGTTTTCTTTGTAATTTGCTAATCTAATCATTTTTTAATTCCTCCATGTATTTTGTATGTCTTTTGATTAGTGTGTTGGCATAAGCCTTGGTGATGAACTTGTGGTATAAGGCGTACTCAATCATATTGTCGAAGTTGCCGAAGTACTTTGATTCATTACCGATTTGGACGTTGTAATAGCAGTCCCTACCGCCACGTGGCATAAGGAATGTCATGCTTTTGCCGTTATCCAAGAACATTACGTCAAGGACAACGAAAGCAGAGAAGTCGATATGCGCTAATAAGCGGTGTTGAATCTTGAAAGGTAATTCCATTAGTCCCTTACCTCCTTGAATCTCTTGTCGCAGTAGTTCTTTGCATCAAGTAGTGTTGCGAATACCACTACGGACATGCCTGCGACAACCCTATATGGCATAGGTGTGTTGGATACTCTTGAAACGATGACAGGTCGTTCCATCTTGTCTTGGTACAATGCGACACATTCTGAATTGGGCTTAGAGAACATGGCTTTGTCGCTAGCTCTAAGTCTAGGCATTGGACCGTAATAAACTCTTGGTTTCATTGTTTTTAATACTCCATATGAAATAATTTTTTTGAGTTTTTGAATTAGGGCATATACCCCGTTTGAAATCGAATTTTTTCGCGTGAAACCCCATGGCCGGTCTCCATTTGAATAGCTGTAGAGATGTGATGGCCCCTAGGGGGTTACTGCAGTTGTCGTAGTTGTCATCGCATATTAGGCTTAAATATTTATATTTAATAATTAATTAATATTGAAATAAGCTTCTATACGACAGCACGACAACTACGACAACTAGGCCTTAAGGAGGGTGCTCCTCATCGTAGATTGCAGGATTCACCTCATAGATCGTGCCTCTGTTGTGTGCCCTTGACGTTCCTTGCTTCTCACGAAGATACCCGTTGTCGACAAGAAGCGTGATTACGGCTGTTGCCTTGTCCTTCTTGTTCATGAATTTCGTTGTCCTGCAGGCATCCCTGAACGAGATTTCATTGACCTTTGAGGCTTTTAGCTTTTCTAGGAAGTTGAGAGCTTGCTTCTTGATGGTCGAGTCATCCATGAAGTCAAATGCGTATCTGGCGTGCTCAAGGAAGTAGTTACCAAGCCTTATGGCGTTTTCCATATCTTCCTTTTGAACCATCCATTCGGCTGAATCATCGGTCGATGGGGTATATAGGAATGCATCGTATCTGACGTTCCTTGCACGAGTTATCAATGCGGATATCCTTAGGATGTTGCCGACAAGCTTTCCTGCCCATCCTCCTATTTCCTTAAGGTCAGTGACTAGTCTTGATTCGAATGACTCGTAATAATCTTTCAATAAGAGATAGGCATCATCCGACAACGTTATGTACTTTGGTACGGTCTTTGGCTCATTAAGAATCTCGTGTATTAAGTCACTGAACCTTTTCCTGTTGTCAAAGTCGATTGGCTTGGTCTCGAACCTTCTTGACCCGACAAGTGATTTAGGAACTGAATATAAGAATCTTGCCGATAAGCCACGTCCTGTGAAAGTACCATTGTTAACCACGTTTTCTAGTACCTTTGGTTGTACCGTTAGAAGAATGGTTAGTCTTGGGTTCTTCACATAAAGCGATGGCCTGCCGATACGGCTTACCTTAATGAAGTCACCAGAGTAACCCTTTAGGAAGATGTCGATGTTGGGGAAATTGGTGTAGCTTCCCGACAAAATATCGAAGATACCGCCTTCACTAGAAACCAGAGCAATGCATCCGTCTTGGCTCTCCATCTCATTAGTTAAGCTTTCTGATGTAACATCATCTAGAGTAAGCGATATAGGTTTAATCACCTTATGGCTAGCGTACTTATTAAAGGCATCATCGTATTCGTCTTTTGTGATTTTGCCGTTTTCATATTCCTTGCTGGCTTTCTTGTAGCGTTTCTCAAGTGATGAATGTTCCTCTTGGCTCTTTAGGACGTCTATTGAATGACGCTCATTGTAATCAGCCTCGAAGGATTGAATGACCTTTATTATTTGGTTGAACACAGCAGACTTCCTGTCACTAGGCTCAGCGACAATCATGCAGTAAAGCGATAGTTGCTCCTCCCAGTCCGACTTGCCTACGACCTTGTATCTTGGTTGCATTGCGATTGACATGATGGCCAATGATGCAACACCAGCCATATCGATAGGTGTTTGTGTTGATTCAGCGACATCTACCACGTAATCCTTCAATGCATCAGGAAGAGCATCTATAGGAAATGCGGGTAGATTTACATCATCAAGCGGTATGATTCCATCCCATATAGGGTTGTTGTACTCGTCTGGCTTAACATAGTTAGGATTAGTCGCTATCGATGATTGATAGTACTTAAGAGCAGATTTCCAAATGGTGTTTAGCTCATCCTTTTCCAAAGGCGGAGTGCATTTATTAGCTTCAAGTCGGTATTGCTCCTTGGCTTCTTCAGATAATCCATAACGCTTAAGTACTTTGACTGCATACTTATGCATCGTGGAGTTTCTGGAGCCTTCTGGTATTACTGAAGAGTCGTCTAAGTTAGCGAATGAATCTTCCTCATCCAATTCCTTTAAGAAGTCAGTTAAGGTTCTATCACCTTCAACATAATCAACTTCAGGAGCGCTTGTTCCATAGAAGAACCTTGCTGAGTCTAAAGCTTTTTCGTCCACATAAGGGAACATTGAGTGAATCCTGGTTTTAAGGTTCCTGTAATCTTCCTCGCTTGTCATTTCATCGATTGGAAATATCACATGGAATCTAGGTCTTGGAGATTTATTGTCCTTTTGTTTCATGTGATGACGGCTGTACTGAACTAGAAACGGAACACCATAGAAGAAATCTGCAACATCCTTTACATCTAGCCAATCATCTTTACTATCCGAATGATCGTTGTCGATATCGAAAGGTACGCAGTTGGCTGATAGGAAGTTGGCCTTGCATCTATAATTATTCTTATAGGACGCACATACGTAATCGTGAGCGCATATGCCTTTGAACGTTTCAATGTCATCAACATCGATAGGATTAAGGTAGTTGGTGTTGAATTGCTGCTGAAAAGCATTGCTTGGACTGATTTTGAATTTAAATTTCATACATGTTTTAATCCTCTCTTTCATGAGTAGTAGCGGAGTAATTGACTGGCCAGTGCATTTATTCCTTATGAATGTTCTTTAACGACTGCATTCATCGAAAAGTCAGGTGTTTGTCTTCCCACTCCTTTAATGGCGAGCAGGTTCCATTTTTGCCGGCGTTTGTTGAAATAATTTTTGCCTTCAATAGACAAATGGGAAATCGAGTCCCAGAAAAACGAAATCGAGTGAAATTTCTTTCGTCCTCATAGGTTTATGGCAACGTATCGCCAATCTGCCAAAAATTTCTTGAACTTTTTTCCTCCTCAAGTCTTAGGCGGCACTTTTGAACCAAAAGTTCGGGTTTTGAAGAAATCTTTTTCACTTCCTTCAATAGTCAATGGACCAAACGATGCTTACCTGACGAAACTTTTTTCAGTTTCTGATAGTCATATGGGAAGTCGACGAGTTTTTGCCAAAAGGAAACGATAAATATTTCCTTCTAGTATCCCTTGGACACATAAGTCGTTTTTGGCCGAAAAATATTTAACTTTTTTCTTCCTCAAGTCTTAGGACCGATTTTTTGACTTAAAGTTCGGGATTTTTTAATCATTTTTCACCCTCATATCTAAGGCGGCACTTTTTGGCCGAATGTTTGATTTTTTGAAAAGAAATTTGTCTCCTTCAGTAGTTAGATGAAAAATAGTTGTTGTTTTGAGCAACTTTTCCTGAAAAAAGAAAAAATCCCTGAAAAGAATCAGGGACGAATTTGAGAAAAATATTGAATTTATTGGTATTAAGATGGTTTCAAAATAGACAAAATGATAAAAAAGTGATATAATACTAACATATTTTACGATTGGAGGAGCATCTATGACTTATTCAGAAGCAATTAAAATATTGAGAAAAAAAATGATTCTCACTCAAACAGAATTAGCTGAATTGCTTAATGTTACTTTTGGAACTGTTAATAGGTGGGAAAGTGGCAAATACAAGCCAACTACAAAAATCAAACGAAGACTTCAACCATATTTCGAAAAATATAATATCAAAGTGGAGGGCTAGATTATGAATGATAAAGAAGCAAAAGCAAGAATAAAAATCAACAAATTACTAGAAGAATCTGGCTGGAGATTTTTTGATTCTGAATATGGTCCTGCAAATATAGCTTTAGAACCTAATGTTAAAATTAAGCAATCGGATATTGATTCTTTTGGCGATGATTTTGAAAAAACAAAAAATGGATTTGTTGATTATCTATTATTAGATGAGCATAGCAATCCACTTATAGTTTTAGAAGCAAAAAAAGAGGGATTAAATCCATTAATTGCTAAAGAACAAGCAAGAAAATATGCAAATTCACTTAGAGCAAAATATATTATTCTTTCTAATGGTGAGATACATTATTTTTGGAACCTATCTAAAGGAAACCCAGAAATTATTACTGCCTTTCCTACATATGATTCATTAAAAGAGAGCAAGGCACTTAATTCCTCAACTAATATTTTGATAAATATGAATGTTGATAAATATTTTGTCGCTTTATCACAGGACCCATCGTTAGAAAATAACATAGTGTGGAAAGTTCACAATGAGACTGATATTGATAATTATTGTAAAGAAAAAGATATTAGAGTCTTAAGATATTATCAAATCAACGCAATTAGAAGTGTGCAAGAAGCTGTCAGAAACAAAAAGAATAGATTTTTATTTGAAATGGCAACTGGAACAGGAAAAACATTAACTGCTGCTGGTGTAATAAAATTATTTATAAGAAGTGAAGTTGCAAATAGAGTTTTGTTTTTAGTTGACCGAATTGAATTAGAAAATCAAGCAAAAAAAGATTTGATGAAGTACCTATCAAAAGATGGTATGAAAGTTGCAGTTTACAAAGAAAATAAAGACGATTGGATTAAAGCGGATATAGTAATTAGTACTATCCAATCATTCTCTCTTGATAATAAATATAGAAAGATATTTAAACCATCTGATTTTGACTTAGTAATTTCAGACGAAGCACATAGAGTTCTTGGTGCTTCAAATCGAGCTATTTTTGAATATTTTATAGGATATAAATTAGGATTAACTGCTACACCAAAAAATTATTTGAAAGGTGTTGACTTTGATGATGATGATCCTCGAGAAATCGAAAAAAGATTGTTAGTTGATACTTATCATATTTTTGGATGTGATAGTGGAACACCAACTTTTTCATACACTTTAAACGATGGTGTTAAAGATGGGATATTGATTAATCCAATAATTGTAGATGCTAGAAGTGAAATCACTACGCAATTGCTTTCAGATAATGGTTTAACAATCTCATCTGATGATGAAAACTTTGAGATGAAATTTAAATCTGATGAAGGAGAAACAAAAAAGGTATTCACCTCTAAATCATTTGAGAAGGAATTCTTTAGTGAATCAACAAATGAATTATTCTGCTCGACATTTATGCAACACGCTAATAGAGACCCTATCACAAATGAAATTGGTAAAAGCATTTTCTTTTGTGTGAGTATTGAACATGCTTGTAAAATTACGCAAATATTAAATATACTAGCTGACAAAATGTATCCTAATAAATACAACTCTGATTTTGCGGTTCAAATCACTTCCAATGTTTCAGATTCTCAGCAAATGACTATAAACTTTTCAAATAATAATCTCAATGGTCACACTTCCTTTGCTGAAGATTACGATTCTTCAAAAACTAGAGTTGCTGTTACTGTTGGTATGATGACAACTGGTTATGATTGCAGAGACTTACTTAATATATGCTTCTGTAGACCTATCTTTTCACCTTCGGATTTCATCCAAATGAAGGGACGAGGAACAAGAATATTTGATTTTAAATATGAAAATATAAGAGTAGCAAAAAAAGAATTTAAACTTTTTGATTTTTTTGGTGTATGCGAGTTCTTTGAGAAAGAATTTAATTATGACGAAAAAATAAAATTAGTTTTAAAAAAGGGTTCTTCTGGTGGAGATGGCCCAATCATTGATAAGCCTCAAATTGAAAAAGTAATTAATCTTTCAGGCGATTCTCTAGAATCATTAAATATGGAAGTTGTCGGAATTGAAGGGATGAAGATTGATAGAAAATTCTATAGTTCATTTTCTGAAAAAATTAATGTTGACCCAAATATACAAATTTTAATTAGAAATCAAGATGAAGAAGGTTTAATAGATTATTTGCAACGAGAAATATTCAATAAACCAATCGAATTTTTTACTTTAGAGAAATTAGAACGAGCTCTTGGTTTGAAACGTCATCTTACCATTAGGGAGGTGGCTCGCAATATCATTACTGGTCACGAAGAGTATAAAACTAAGGATGAAATTCTTAATGATGAATTTGACAATTTTGTTTTATTGAACAAAGAAGATTTAGAACAATGTCCAGAGTGTATACCTGCTTTACGAGAAATATTCATTGCATATTTAGTGGACTCAAATATTCGTGAGGCAATTAAACATAAACAATTCCAAGTTTTGATTAATTCTCAACTTTATACTTCAGTAAAGAAAATTAAATCTGAAAGAATAAAAAATATGCCTGTATTAGAATACATACCATATTACGTGACTACAAACTCAATTAATTGTGAAAGATTCTATGCTTAAGGAGGAATATCATGTTAGACCAAAATACAAAAAAAATAATTGATTCCGCTAGAGATGTTTTGGTAGGAAAACTGCCTGCGCCAAACACTCAAGTAGAACAAATCACTCTTGCTATGTTATATAAATTTATGGATGACATAGACCAAGAAACTATAGATATGGGTGGAGAAGCAACTTATTTTTCAGGAGATTTTTCAAAATACTCATGGCGAGAAATTATGAAGAAATCGGTAAGTGCTCAAAATCGTATGAATCTCTATGTTGAAGCACTTGAATCGTTCTATATTCATCCGAATTTACCAAAAACTTTTAAGCAAGTTTTCAAAAATGCCACAGTTCCATATAGAGACCCAGAAGTACTTACTTTGTTTTTGAATGAAATTAATGCATTTGACTATGGAGATAGCGAAACTCTAGGTGATGCATATGAATATTTGTTAAGTATTTTAGGATCTCAGGGAGAATTAGGACAGTTTAGAACACCTAGACATATTATTGATTTTATAGTTAATTTAGTTAATCCATCAAAAACAGATAAAATATTAGACCCTGCTTGTGGAACTGCGGGATTCTTGATTTCAGCATATAAGCATATTATTAACGATGATGCTAATAAACTTTTAAACTTTGATGATAAAAAGAAAATCTTAAGCAATATTTCAGGTTATGACATTGAGCCATCTATGGTTAGAATTGCTGAAATGAATATGTATCTTCATGGATGCCCTGAACCTGATATTAACGAATATGATACTTTAACTTCGGATGATAGGTGGGATGATAAATTCGATATTATATTGGCAAATCCTCCTTTTATGACTCCAAAGGGTGGAATTACACCTCATAACAAGTTCATTGTAAAAGCTAGTAGAGCAGAGGTGTTGTTTGTAGATTATATTTGTGAGCATTTAAGAGCTAATGGAAAAGCTGGTATTGTAGTGCCAGATACAATTTTGTATAGTGAACAAACGGATGCATTTATTAGTTTAAGGAAGATTTTATATAAAGCTGGCTTGTTTGCGATTGTTAGTCTCCCATCAGGGATTTTTAAACCATACGCAAAAGACATCAAGACTAGTATTTTGTTGATTGATAAGAAAAGAGCATCGAAAACAGACAAAACACTTGTTGTTTATGTAAAAGCTGACGGTTTTACTTTAACCGACACGAGAAAGCCAACTTCAAAAAATGATTTACCTTCTGCTAAAAAGTTGATGACAGAATATCTTGATTTTATTGATGGCAAAATAGATAATCCAAATTTAAGCCAATTTAATCTTGATTTTTATTATTTTGAAAAAGAAAAACTAGAGAAAAACAATTATGTCTTTTTAGCTAATAAATATGAAAAAGATTATAAGATTAATTCTAATTACCCAATTGTTACCATCGGAGATATTATAGAAGAGAAGACTGATAAAGTTAAAGATAGAGTTGGCATACCTGTTATGTCTGTCTCAAATAAATATGGATTTACTAATTCAGAAGAACTATTTAATGACGCTGTTGCATCTGAGAATCTTAGTGGATACAAGATAATTAGACATAATTATTTTGCGTATAATCCTTCGAGAATTAATGTAGGTTCTATTGCACTTCAATCTTTAGACGAAGAAATATGTGTCAGTCCTATGTACACGGTGTTTAAAATAAAAGATGGAATTGATGTTTTACCTGAATATTTATTGATGTTGCTAAAAAGCAATTATATGCTCGATATTATTAAGAAAAGAGCCTTTGGTGCTATTCGAGTTCAATTAAAAATTGATGAATTAAAAACTCTAAAATTCCCAATTCCAAAGACAATTGCTGAGCAAAAGAAAATTCTTGATGAATTAAATGTTTTTGATAACCAAGTTGAACAATTGAATAAAAAGGTAAAAGAAATTCAGGATGAAAAACAAAAAACAATTAATTTAATTTGGAATAAAGAATAATGACAAATGAAGAAAAGAAAGAGTATTTGAGTCTCAAGTTGGCTTATCAGTCAACTCCGTTCATATCTGAATTAGAAAAAAGGAATCATTATTTGGAAATGACTCCTAAAGTGTTATTTAAATATAGAAAATTTGATGATTATTCGGTTGATATGATTGAAAACGATTATGTCTTTCTAGCTTCAGCAGGTTCTTTAGATGACCCTTTTGACTGCTTAACAAATATCGATTTAAAAAATATATATGATAAAGATTCATTTAATCTATCCAATGAAATGATGGAATATATTGTGGACGTGATTTTCAAGCATCCGCACGAGGGCGATATCAATAAGCAACAAATGATTGAGATGATTAATGAAAGTACTGTAAACGGAAAGGTATCAAATGATTTAATTAAAAAAGAACTGGATAAAAACAATACGTTGAGTGATGAACAAAAACATTTATTTTTGAATGCTATGATAAATTTTCAAACGACTATTGAATCGATATCAGAAGATGAAAATCTAAAAAATCTATTTCTAGTTTTAATGCAATCTAAAGAAAAAGTTGGAGTATGCTCTTTTACTACTAAAAGAGACAATAAACCCATGTGGTCACTATATGCAGATACTTATAAAGGCTATTGCATTGAATACGAAACCCCATTTACAAAAGACATTCTTCTTAATTTATGCCCTGTTATCTACACTAAAGAGTTCGATAATAATATTATCAAGACAATGATTAAGTTTTCACTTGAAACAATTATTCGTTTTGTAACCAACGGTCAAATAACAACAGATATGGGTTGCTTCGCACAATTGACGTGTACAAAGGATTCTGACTGGGAATATCAAGATGAATGGAGAATTGTTGGTGATGCTAATACTAGGGTAAAGCCTCTAAAAATAAAAGGCGTATATCTTGGGTTTGATGTAAGCGATAAGAATCAAGACACGATAATGGAATTAGCTACCAAAAAAGATTTCAGTGTCTATAAAATGAATAAACCAACTGGAACAAAAGAAATAACATATACAAAACTAAAATAAAAATAACCTCACCCTTGAGCTATTAACTCTTGGATGAGGTTTTCTTATGGCCTGATTTAGTTTTATCCCTTGCGGGGTTCATCTAATTTTAGCACCCTTATTTATAGCGTTTTAACAAAGGAAGTAACCATTTCAATATCCATCTTCTAGTTATATCGTAGTTAGAATTATAATAAACAGCACCTACTATTGCTTCTACATATAGATCATGTTCCTTGCATAAGACTTTCTCATGGACTTGAATATTTGGATCTTTGTAGAAATGAAGATCATTATAAAAGTACGCCATTAATCCTTTGCCAAGCATCATCTTGTGAATTATCGAATTATTCTCTAAGTCACTCTGTGCTGTTGTTATTTCACCTTTAGTTCTGATGTTCTTAATTCTATAAAGGTGTTCAGCAAACACCGATTTAAGCATCGTATCGCCAACAGTTACTAGACCTTCATTTGAATATTCTGAGTCATTTTACCTTATCCAGGAACTTCAATTTTTATATTTTTTGAGAAAATTTATATTTTTTCCATATATTAAAATTAAAATCCTATCTATAATACAAATACGTTATATTACAAATAGGAAATTTTATAATAATTTATAGTTTTAATGACACAGTTTCTATGCCTTTATTTTTTTGATGATCCTTCAACTTGTTTTGTTTTTTCTTTTAAATCCTCGGTCAAATCCCAAGACTCAAAGCCTTTAGTATGAGGAAGGATTACATTCCACTCATCTATATCATTAATTTTATATCTAATATTATTACCTTGAAGCTTTAGAATATGGCCACCATGTCTAAAATCCTTACTTAGAAAATGAATATGCCATCCTGGTAAATTCATACCTTGAACGTAATTAGGACAATATACACCTATTACGTATCCTTCTTCCTCAAAATCATATTCTCTTTGATCACACGCAACCTTATACAATGGTTGATAAGGTTCATCTTGTTTATAGCATGAACGAATACGCACATTGAATAATCCTTCCATTTTTATCATATAAAAGAAATTTTTACTAGGAATAGTTTCTTCAAGCTTAGCTTTTAATTCTTCAATATCATTAAATGTAATCTTGTTTTCACAAACATTATCGTTAAATTTAGTTACAGTTGCAAATGGCAATTTTTCATTCTTGTCCATAACATAGGTCTTACCATCTGCACGTGAATCATAGGCTACACCATTGAGGATAATCGCTTCTCCGTCTAGTCCCTCATAGGTTCCAATACCAATATCACCCTCCTTTAATAATTCACCAACAGTTTCTGTTGCATGATATTCTCCCATCATTAAACTATTTAATGTACCAATTTGTGTTAAAATTTTTTTCATTTTTATATACCTCTTTTTTTATTTTTTTTATACATATAATTTGTATCATATAAATCAGTTATTAATTCAGGATGTGACTCAGAAAATACTCGCTTTACATCACTAATTTTTTCTCCTTGATGTGACTTGAAATAATATGTCATAATTCCTTTTGTAAAGAATGGTGATAAAATATTAGTAATTAGCAAGACAAATGCTAAAATAGAAACACTATTTTTTATCAATTCACTTCCAGAAATACCACTAAACATATATGTACTAAACATTACTGGTATTGATAATGCTACACCAGCAAGGGAAGAGCTACCAATAGATGCATAGCCTGGACGCTTTAATGCAAATTTATCTACTATGTATGGAATTATCATTGTAATAGCCCAGAAAATAACTGTTAACAATAACGCTGCAAATAATACAGATGGTTTAAATGCATTAATCAAATTGATTGTTGATCCAAATTGGAATCCTAAGAATGGAAGGATAATTGCATTTCCACCTTTAAATACTTCTCTTATTTTTGGATCTAAATTACCAAGAACAAATCCTAAAATAAATGGAATTAGCAAAGAGAATATTTGAACAATTTTTGCAAGTGTTTGTCCAGATGCATCTCCAGATACCTTACCAAAAGAACTAATAAAGATAAATGGAAGAAGTGGCATAGATAACATTAGCATTACAGGGAAAGCTGCTCTATCACTATTATCAGCATATGGAGGAATAATTCCCATATATAATGCTGCATTAGCAGATGTTACAACGCAGGTGAATGTGATAAAATCAATTCCACAGAATCCTTTAGGTCCACAAGCAAACCATACTACCGTACATATAATATATGCAGGAAGAAGTCTTGCAAGCAATAACCAAAATCCACGTTTAAATACATCAACAAAATCATGAGGCTTAATCATTGTACCTGTACAAAATAGCATTAATCCAATTAGTAGCATTTGTCCAGTTTTACCAAAAAGGTCCTTCATCGGATTACCTAAGAATTCCCATAAGGTTTGTCCCTGACCAAACACTCCTGTACCAAGACCACATTCAACAGTTATCGTACAAACAATCGCACTAATAACAAGTGGAACAAACATTGTTCCTGCAGGAATCTTATTTAGAAAAGCCCAAATTCCTACATTTAGGGGCTTTTTTTTGTCTTTCATATAATCATTCCTTTCAATTTACATCACTATTATAAGCTCAGCACTTATTGAATTAAATGTACTATGGGTGTATAATGCGCCTTAGAAATTGTGCTGTTAGCACAAGGAGTGATAAAATGAATCTAGGTATTTTAAATGATGAAGAAAATTGCTATAGCCTAAAGGAACTTTTAGATTTGTATTCTAAATATATTAAAAATCCAATGGTTGTAATAAATCATAATTATGAGCTTTTATACTATACTAAAACAACAGACGCGGACAATGTTTATAAAGAAGCTACTAATGCCGGCGTTTGGTCATTAGAATTAATCGCTATTGCCAATAATGCTTTTAAAAATAAAAGTGAATACGTTATTTTAGACTCCATTAATAAAAATAAGCGAAGACTTTTTTATAAAATAGAGCATAATACAATGCTAGGATATTTGGTTTTTCTTGAGACAGATGATTCAACGTTGGATTGCTTAGATTATAATTTAATAAGGCATCTTGCTAATTCAATTGGTAAGATTTTATATTTAGAGGATTATAAAAAAAATGATACAAATATCCAAAGCTTTTATGAAGCATTACTTAATGCAGAGTATAAAACAAAGGATATTTTAAAGACTAAAATTGAGGAATATAAAGTTAATTTAAATTCTAGTCTTTTAATTATTTCTCTTTCACACGCTAGCTTCACCCAAAATAATTATATAAAATTAAAGCTTGAAAGCATTTTATCTATTAATTCAGTAATAGCTTATGATGATAATGCTTTAGTTTTTTTTAGTGATGATAATATTCCAACAAGTAAGCTTAAGGATTTATTAATTTATAATCATTTAACAGCTCTTTATGTGAAAAAGATCTTAGATTACTTCTCTTTTAGTCTTTATTATAAAGCTTTAGCTAATTTGCTATGCTTTTTAGAAGATAGCAAAACTGATGTTCTTTATTATGAGCTTGATTATAAAATGTATTTACCTTTTTTTACAGATAAATACTCATTAAATGAAATTAGGAACTTTATCGATTTAAAAATCATGAAAATATATAATGATGATATAAAAAATAAAACAGATAATATTAATACCATCTATTATTATTTAAGTTATGATAAAAGTTTGAGTACTTCAGCTATAAAGCTTTTTGTTCATAGAAATACGGTATCATATCGACTTATGAAAATAAGCGAAACATATGATATTAATTTTAATGATTTAATGCAAAATAAGATATATTTACATTCAATAATTCTAGTTAAATATTATAATTATAAATTAAATAATTAATTAGCGATTATAAAATAAAATATTTAAAAAATAAACAGAAGTTGAAAGCCTCTGTTTTAAATTTTTAATAACTTTTTTATATAATTAGTATAGTTCTCAATAACCAATAATGAATGCTAGCACATCCATTTTTATTATTTTTAAACGTCTGGCTTCATATAGCACGGTAAAGAAAGCACCGTCTGCATGTTGAGATAAATGGCTGTCCTCGATTTCTAGTAATTCTTGGTCCTCAAGGAGCTTAAGGTTTGCTAAGCCGTATTTAGCTTTGCCAGATTTCGACGGTTAGTAAGTTGTCTTTTAAGCTCATTTCTTACGTTTTCAATCATGTAAATCTTCTTGTTGTGTTTCTTCAATAAAGGAATCGATTCAAACTCAAAAAAAACCGTTGCTTTCTTCCATTAATCAAATCAATGAAGGTTTTTTCTTTGCTCTATTAAGTTCGATATCTTACCGGATAGAAGCGGGTTCCAACTTTGTGATTAGCTTTTTGCTGCATAACAAACCACTACCGTTCATTTATAAGAACATTCCTTTTTAAGGTTTAAAATGCAAAAATGCGGCTTTTAAACAAAAAAACACATAACACCAACGTATTATGTGCGTTTCATTTGAATGGCGGGGGATGAAAGAATCGAACTCTCAACAACGGTTTTGGAGACCGCTGTTATACCATTTAACTAATCCCCCGAATTCGCATCTCTTTATTTAGAGAGAGCGAGCAACACGACTAACTAAAGACATATCAACTTTACCTTGATAGTTTTCTTTAAAGTGTTGCATAACAGATTTCATTGATTTATCTTCTAAACTATCAATGATTTTACGAACCTCATCTTCATCCATCATTTTTGGCATAAAGACTTGTAAAGCATCGATTTGAATTTGTGTTGATTCTGCACGTTCAGCGTTACCGCCTTTAACATACATTTCTTTTTCTTCAGCTAATTCTTTTAATGTTTTTTGAATTAAACTTACAACATCAGCATCAGTGACTTCTTTACCAGATTCACGATTGGAAACTTCAAGCAACATATACTTATTGATTAAAACAGAATAAGCAGCTCTTTTGGCTGTTTCTTTGTTCTTGAGAGCAAGCATATTTGCCTTTTTGATTTCATTAATCAACATAGTATCATCTCCGTTCCGTACGCTATAATAACAAATTAGCATTGATAAATCAAGAAAAAGCTTATATAACGACTATCAATAATTTTATATTTTACTTTTTCTTTTTGCCATATGTTTCAATAATTCCATTAATAACTGTATCTAATGGATATGAAGACATATGAACTGGGATATTTAATCTCTTTTCAAAAAATTCTCTAGTGCCTGATAATAACGAACCTCCACCAGCTAAAACTAAGCCGTTATGTACAATATCAGCAGATAGTTCAGGTGGAGTAATTTCTAGTGTATCAATTATTACTTCTGAAATTTGATTAAGTAATGGAACTAAAATTTGTTTAATTTCAGATGTTGAAATAATAACTGAATGTGGGAGGGATGAAACTATATCTCTACCATTTACATCAATCAATTTATTATCTGGATCTTGCTCAACAGATCCAATTTTCATCTTAATATATTCGGCTGTTTTTTCACCGATAATTAAATGTTGCTTGTTTCTCATATATCTAACTATTGCTTCATCTAATATATCGCCACAAACAGAACATGACTTTGTAACAACTACTTCGCCCAAAGAAACAACGGCAATATCTGTTGTTCCACCACCTATATCGACAATCATATTTCCTCTTGGAGAATAAATATCGATACCACTACCTATTGCTGCCATCTTAGCTTCACTTTCGATAATTATTTCTTTGGCATCAAGTCTTTTTGCTACTTCTGTTAAGGCATTTCTTTCAACTTGAGTAATATCGCTAGGCGTAGCTAAAATAATTGTTGAGCCTTTTAACACTTTACTCATTTTCAAATTAGCAAAAGCCTGTTTAATAAAATCAACAGTATCATCTAAATTAGCAACAACACCACGTCTTAACGGTTTAGAAATCTTGATATTATAAGGAGATCTTCCTAACATCTTACTAGCTAAATAACCTATATCTTGAACTTTTTTAGTTTCTATATTTCTAGATAAAACTGTAGGCTCATTAAAAACTGCTGTTTCGCCTTTATCGAGCCAAATCAATGTATTTGCTGTGCCAAGATCAATTCCAATAATATGTTTTGTCATAAGAAGCGCCTCACTTTATTTATTTTATCATGTCTAAACAACTTTTAATAGATGTTAGAATTATCGTTTTAAAAAAGGACTATTGAATTTACCAATAATCCTTATAAATTTAACTAAATTTCGTTTTGATGATGTGCTTCGTATTTCTTTCTTAAAGAAGTTTCAAGAATCTTTTTTCTCATTCTAAGAGATTTAGGAGTTATTTCAACTAATTCATCGCTATTAATATAATCTAAGCAATCTTCAAGTGACATTCTTCTTGGAGCCTTTAAGACAACTGTATTATCTTTGTTAGAAGAACGTTGGTTGGTTAAGTTCTTTGTCTTAGTAACATTGACTGCTAAATCTGAATCATATTTATTTTCACCAACGATCATACCTTCATATACTTCAACGCCTGGTTCAATAAACATTGTTCCACGTTCTTCGGTATATTTAATAGCATAACCTGTTGCCATACCTGTTTCTGTTGAAACAAGAACACCTGTAGTACGTGCACCGATATTTGCATTAATGACTGGTCTAAATTCTTTAAATGTGTGGTTAATAATTCCGTATCCACTTGTCATAATCATAAATTGAGTCATAAATGATAACAATCCACGTGATGGGATAACATAGATTATTCTTGTTTGGCCATTTTCACTTTCCATGTTGATTAATTCAGCTGATCTCTTTCCAACTAAATCCATGACGTTACCAACGAAAGCATCTGGAACATCAATTTGTAAATCTTCAAATGGTTCACACTTGACGCCATCGATTTCTTTAATAATAACTTCTGGTCTTGAAACTTGAAGTTCAAATCCTTCACGTCTCATGTTTTCGATTAAAACAGAAAGGTGTAGTTCACCACGACCAGTAACAACATAACTTTCAGTATTTGGAACTGCAACATATTTTAAAGAAACATCTCTTTGTGTTTCTCTAAATAATCTGTCTTCAATTTTCTTTGCTGTCAATATTTTTCCTTCACGTCCTGCAAAAGGTGAATGGTTAGCAGCAAAAGTCATTTGGAGTGTAGGTTCATCAATTCTTAATAATGGTAATGGATCAAGATGGGCTGGATCACAAACTGTCTCACCGACATTAATATCTGGTAAGCCAGCAATAGCACAAATATCTCCTGCTTCGACGTGATCAACTTCAATTCTTTGAAGACCTAAAAAGCCGTATAACTTTTGAATTTTAAATTGTTTAACTGATCCATCAATTCTTATACATGAAACAGTATCGTTAAGTTTAATTGTTCCACGATCAACTCTACCAATACCTATTTTACCAACATAATCATTATAGTCTAGTAATGATGGTTGGAATTGGAAAGGTCCTTCAACATCAGTACTTGGAGCTGGAATTTCAGAAATGATTGTGTCTAAAATTGGTTCCATTCCTGGCTTTTGATCAGCTGGATCTGGAGAATAAGACGATGTTCCCTTTAATGCAGATGCATAGACTACTTTATAATCTAATAAATCTCCATCAGCACCGAGTTCAATAAACAAATCTAAAACTTCATTTAATGTCTTACCAATATCTGCATTTGGTCTATCAATTTTATTAACTACAACAATTGGTTGGAGATGAGCTTCAAGAGCTTTCTTTAAAACAAATCTTGTTTGTGGCATGGTTCCTTCAAAAGCGTCAACAACTAAGATAACACCATCAACCATGTTCATAATTCTTTCAACTTCGCCACCAAAGTCAGCGTGTCCTGGAGTATCAAGAATATTAATTCTATAATCCTTATAATTAATTGCAGTTGTTTTAGCTAAGATTGTAATACCACGTTCCTTTTCAATATCATTAGAATCCATGACTCTTGTACCGACTTGTTCGTTGTCTCTAAAGGTTCCTGAACATCTTAAAAGTTGATCGACAAGTGTTGTTTTACCGTGGTCGACGTGAGCTATAATTGCAACATTTCTAACATTTTTCATAAATAACACGCTCCTTAAATCGATTTGTTATTATATACCTTATATTGATTTTCTTCTACTATATTTTGCACAAATAACGCTTACAAAATAAAATTTTATTAAATTTATATTATCAGTCTTTCAAAAAGTATAACTTTTTTCAACTTTTTTTGATTTTTTTCAAATTTTGATTGCAAATAGCTTTGGCTATTGTTATAATCTTTATCGCATTGGGGCTGTAGCTCACCTGGGAGAGCGCCTGCTTTGCACGCAGGAGGTAGCGAGTTCGATCCTCGTCAGCTCCACCATTTGCAAATTATAGTTTGGCAGTTTGCCAAACTTTTTTTATACTCATAAGACAATTATCAATCCTATAAATGCAGCTAAAATTACAAAAGGGACAACAATAATTCCATATGTTACAAAACTTATAAATTCAAATTTCACTTCATATTTTTTTAGTAGTGATATCCACATTATCCCTGCTAAAGCTCCTATTGGTGTTAAATATGCTCCAACATTTGATCCAACTATCGTAGAATATATCGCTATTTCTCTATATTGATTAACATTACTTAAAATCGACGAGAATAAAACTGACATTGGAATGTTATTTATAAAATTATCAGCAAGAGTCGAGGCGATAAGATAAGTCAACGAAGTAGTTTCTTTTGAATATGATAAATTAGATAAAAAGTTTGCAAATTCAATAGTAATACCACTATATTCTAACGAAAGTACTATAATGAACATAGATAGTACAAATGGTATTAATGAATATGGCAGTCTTTTATAAACGTTAAATAATATTTTATCTTTTCTATATATAACCTCATAAACAAATAAAACTAATGTTAATGAACAAGCGCTTATAAAGCAAATTATCCACATTTGTATATTAATATAATTTGAAATAACCAATAAAACTGTTGTAATAATTAAACTAATCAAGTTAATTATAACTAGCGCATTATGTTTGATTTCATAAGTATTAATATTTATTGCTTGCATTGGCTTTTTTAACTCTTTGTAAAATAAAGCCAATAAAATTAAAAGCGATATTATTCCAGAAAATAAAGTTGGCAAAATCATTATTTTTAAATAATAAATAAAAGATATATCAAAAAATTGTGATAAATATATGTTTGTAGGATTACCTATAGATAATAGCATTGAGTATGTATTTGCATTGACGAATTCCATTATTAAAAATGGAATTGGATTAATCTTAGCATTTTTAGCAAAATAACAAATAAATGGCGTAAAAGTTAAAATAACTATATCGTTTGATGTGAAAATAGTTAAAACACTTATTAAAAAATATAGCGTAAAAAATAATGAAAATTGATTATTTTTACACTTTTTTATAGCTTTAGAAGCAAGCATTTTAAAAAAGCCAAGCTCATCAAGAGATATTGATAAAATCGATATAGACATAAAAAGAATTAATATTTTTATTGGATTAACATTAGAATCCGAAGTAAACGCTTTTATAATCTCATTAACCGGAACTTTCTTAAAAGCGATTAATATCAAAGCACCTATTAATGGTGCAATATAAAATATATCAATCTTGTGCCCTTTTATATTTATACTTGGCTTAAAAAGAATTGTTAGAATTAACAAAATAACAACCAAAATAAATACACAAATAGTTAATATCATACTTTTTTACTTTTTCATAATGATTATACAACTAATTGTTTATTTTAAGTACATAATTTATTTAAAACAATTTTAAATATTGTATAATTTAGTGACGATGATATTAATTTAGCTATTATCGTTAATATATTTGGCAGGTATTTATATGTTAAAGACCAATGTTTTAAGAATATTAGACAAAGAAAATATCAAATATAATTCACGCGAATACGATGACGAAATTACTGATGCAGTTGAAGTTGCAAAAGCTGTTAATAAAAATCCTGAAGAAGTTTTTAAAACACTTGTAACAGAAGCAAACAATCACGAACATTATGTTTTTGTTATTCCTTCTATGATGACACTCGATCTAAAAAAAGCGGCTAAGGCTGCAGGAGTAAAATCAATATCATTAATTCATCAAAAAGAACTATTACCATTAACTGGATATATTCATGGTGGATGTTCACCTATAGGAATGAAAAAATTATTTCCTACTTTTATTGATGAAACTGCAATTCTTTATGATACTATTGTTTTTAGTGCTGGAAAAAGAGGGCTTCAAGTAGAGTTGCCAGTTCAAGAACTATGCACACTTATAGGCGCAAAATTAGCTGATATAAGTAGTGAAACAAAATAATTCTTTTCCTTTAGGAAAAGCTTTGCGATTATTACGTGCGATTTCTATGCATACTATGATATACTAAATAGATGTGTGGAGGTTCACATGGGAAGAGATAAACACGAGCCTAAAGACTCAAAACAAAAATTTCAAATTTCAGATGATGCTGAAAAAACATTAATTGGATTGATGTTAGTAATAATATCGTTAATTGGATTATTAAACCGCGGATTTGTCGGCGAGTTTTTAACATACATTTTTGTATATGTTTTTGGTGCATTCTATTTTATATTTTTCTTTTTCTTAATTTTCTTTGGAATATACTTAGTCATAAAGAAAAAAGGATTATCACTTAAAGTTAATTTAAACTTTTTAGGCGTCACTTTGCTTTTTGTTTCAGCATTAATCACAGCCTGTATACAAGAAGATTCTTTAACAATTAGAAACACTTTTTCCATCTATCAATCGAGAATCGGCTCGATAAGCTCTGGAATATTTAGCATAGAGTCACTATCTAACGTCGGTGTTACTGGTGGTGGATTTGTTGGCTATTTTTTGACAGGATTACTAAATAGTGCCGTCACTTCATTAGGGACAAAAATTATTGTTGCTTGCTTCATTGTTGCAGGAGCATTCATTTTGTTAAAGAAACCTTTAACATTTGTTTTTAAAGGAATTAAAAAATCGGTTACTGCTCGCAAAGAAAAAAAGAAGCAACAAAAAGAGCTTCAACAATTAGCTGCTCAAACTTCTGAAGAAAGTGCATCTGATAGAACAATAACTATACCTAATGTTCAAAAAGAAGAAATTGATGTTCCTCAAAGTGAGCCTAGAAAACCAGCACCAACTAACAATTCTCCTTTCTCTATTAAAACAGCATCTAGACCAAGTGCTCCTACTTTCCAAAACGCATATAAGCCTGAACAAACACAAGTTGAAGAAAGAACTATTCAACCAATTATAGAAGAGCCAGTCTCTAAGCCTATCGAAAAACAAGATTATTTAATTGATGAAAAAGAGCTTCAAGGTGATGCACCTGTTATAAATAATAGTGAAGCTGATAATCACCATTCAAACCCATTCTTAAATATATTTTCAAAGCCAAAAGAAAAAGCTGAAGAAAATAATATTAAGGAAGAAGAAATATCTAAACCAGTAGTTAATAATGCAAAAGAAGAAATGGAACTTGATGATGATTCAGAAGACTTAAAAGATGGCTTAACAATAGAAAGAAGCGATAGAAAAATCGTTTCACCTTTAGATAAAAGTTATAATATGTCTCAACAACAAACTTCTTTTAATCAAAATCAAAACTTATTCGTTACCAAAAATGTTGATACCGAACCAAAAAAAGTCGTACAACCTTCAGTACAAAGAAAATATATCTTACCTTCAATTACACTCTTAAGTGATCACAAAGAATATGGCAAATTTGAACAAAACCAAAGAGCAGCTCAAGATAGAGTCGGCATGATTAACTCTGTATTCGACAACTTTAAAGTTAAAGCTTCTGTCGTCAGTTATATTATTGGCCCATCAGTTACAAGATTTAACGTTAAAACAGAACCTGGTGTTAGAGTTTCAACATTAGCAGGATTAGTTAACGAAATCCAAGTTGGGTTACAAGGCGATAAATCAGTCCGTATCGAAACTGTCGTTCAAGGACAAGACACTTCTGGTATCGAAGTAGGAAACCCTGTTCCAATGACTGTTCCATTTAAAAAATGTTTCGATGCACTTAGTGGAGAAGATAAACTTGTAATTCCATTAGGTGAAGGTATCAATGGAAATATTATCAAAGTAGCACTTTCTGATTTCCCTCATGTTTTAATTGCTGGTTCAACTGGTTCTGGTAAATCAGTATTTGTCCACTCATTAATAATGTCATTAATAATGCGTAATTACCCTAATGAGTTAAAACTTATCATGGTTGATCCTAAAAAAGTCGAATTTACAAAGTATCAAAATTTACCTCACCTTTACTGTCCAATTATCACTGAACCAGATATTGCAACAGCTGCTTTATATAAACTTGTTAGCGAAATGGAAAGACGTTATACAGTTTTATCTAGAAATGAAGTTGTTAATGTTAAAGAATATAGAAAATTAATGGCTAGCAAACCAGACTTAGAGGAAATGCCTAACATCGTTATGATTATTGATGAATTTGCTGATTTAATATCCAATAACGCCAAAGAAATTGAACCTCTTATTCAAAGAATTGCTCAAAAGGCCCGTGCTGCTGGTATCTTTATGGTAATTGCTACACAAAGACCTTCTGTAAATGTTATCACCGGTGATATCAAAGCAAATATTCCAGGTAGAATTGCTCTTTCAGTATCATCAGCTATCGACTCAAGAACTATTATTGATGAAACAGGTGCCGAAACACTTTTAGGTAAAGGTGACTTATTAGCTAGAATTCCTGGGTTCAAGTTCTTAACAAGAGTTCAATCAGCCTATGTTGATAATGAAGAAATATCTAGAGTAGTTAAATATCTAAAAGAGCAAGATAAACCTAATTTCAATCCTGACTTTCTTAACCTTGAACTTAGAGAAGATCAAAATGGCAACCTTTCACCAGCAAATGACAAATCAATTTTAGGTGGTAAAAAAGGTTCAGATGATGAATATTATGAGACAATTAGACAATATGTTTTAGACTCACAAACCGCTTCTACTTCATCAATTATGAGACATTTCGGTTTAGGATATGGCCGTGCCGCTTCGATTCTTGATAGTTTAGAAGAGGAAGGTATAGTCAAAACCATTGGTAATGGTAGAAAAGTGGTTATTAAAAAAACAGATGGTGCTGATTCAGATTTTTAAAGGTGATATAAATGAATAATATTAATCTTATAGAAAAAAAGAATTATCGTATCGATTATTTAACCGTTACTTACATAGTTGAAAGTACAAGAATTGCTGAAGTTTTATTAACTTTAGATTTTATCTTAAAGTCTAATAAAAAATATCCAACACCAAAAGAAAATTTATTAGCTTCTTATGAAAACTACGTAATAAATAACGGTGCATCTATTTTAAAACTAACAGATGATGGCCAAACATATGTTACTTTTTCAACTGACTATTTGTCAAAAAAGTACAGTCCATCACTAAATGGACTAACAAAAAGTGCTCTAAAATTACTAAACGCTCAAATTTATAGTGGACTCAATGAATCTTTAGAAAACTTTACTCAATTTAAAACTGCTCTTATCAAAAAAATAAGTGATTCCAATAAAAGAGCAAGTACAATTGTAAGTAAAAAACTAAAGGAGAATTTTTACCCAGACTTGTTCACAATAGATGACGAATGTACTATTGAGCAAATAGATAAAATAACTTTAGAAGATATAAAAAAGACTTATAAAAAAATCAATTCTTCTAAAAGATACGTTTTTGGAGTTTCCGCAAACATTAAGTCCTCAAAAAAATATTTAAAGAAATATTTCAAACCAAATACAGAATTAGAACCGCTGAATTTTTACAAAGACTTTAATGAAATAAAAGTTTCGGATTTAGTTGAAGAAAGCGAAAAATATATAAATTCAACATTAGGAATAACGTATATTTCAAATAGTTTAAATTCAATTAAAGATCAATTTATAAAACAAATAGCTTTATTTATTCTATCCAACTCTTCTTCATCAATTCTCTTTACTGAAGCAAGAGAAAAAAGAGGACTTTGTTATAGCATATACTCAACTGCACTAAGTAATACAAATATCGTAAATATTTTTGTAGATATAAATAAAAAAGATTATACTGAGACTTTAAAGCTAGTTGATAAACTTGTTAGCACAAGTTCAAATGCAGTTAGCGAAGCGCTATTTAACGCTGCAGTTAACGATACTATATCAAATCTTATTGATATACAAAGCACACCGATAGATTTAGTTTCTTTCACAAGAAAGTTAAGGCTATACAATTATCAAAACTCAATCGATGAATTAATCGAAGAAGTTAAAAACATAAAAATAGAAGAAGTAATCAATTTCTTAAAATCACTCAAAAAAAGTGGCAGTTATGCCTTATTAGGAACAAAGGAAGTACAACAATCATGAGAAAAATACAATTTGAAAAAGCAAAAACTTCATTATACGAAGAAGTCACAAAGGATGGATTAAAAGTTATCGTTGCCCCAATTGAAGGAGCTCAAAAATCCATCTGTGGCATTTATGTAAATTACGGTGGATTTAAACACGAAAAAGCAATCGGAAAAACCAATATACCATATGGTGTAGCTCATTTTATCGAGCATCGTTTATTCGATACTCCTAAAGGAAACGCTAGTGTACTTATGGAAGAATTAGGAGCTTATTCAAACGCTTATACTTCACACTCTTTCACTGTTTATTATTTCGAAACTACTAAAGATATTTATAAGCCTTTAGATATTCTTTTAACTATGACAACAAATATGGGCTTTACCGAAGAAGCTGTTGAAAATGAAAAAGATATCATCATTGCTGAATTATCAGAATATGAAGATGATAGAAACGATGCTATTTTAAGAGAACTAAAACACAATTTGTACTTTGAATCTCCACTTAAACAAGACATTCTTGGAACTAGAACTTCAATAAAAGAAACACACTTATCAACTCTTAAAAAAGTATTCTATAACAATTATAAATTAGATAATTTAACACTCATTTGTGCTGGTAAAGTTAATCCAGAAGAGATTTCTTCGTATTTATCTAAAGTCAAATTTACTCAACGTCAAAAGAGTGAACAAGTAACTGAACTTGAATATAAAGAAAATTATTCAGTTCCTGTTAAAGAAAGAAGTGAAGTAGTATTCAACCTAGAAACAACTACAGTTGGTTTAGGTATTAAATTTCCACCTCGTAGAGAACTTTATGAAAAATATGGAGATAAAATGTTTGCCATATATGAAATTCTTCCAAATGTTCTTTTTTCACAAATTAGAAACAATATTGAGAAAATGAAGAAAGATAATTTAATTATTTCAAATCTTGGAGCAAATATTATCGAAGGTGGAGAAGATACAATGCTCTATGCTTTATTCACAACAGATAAGCCAAATGAATTGATAAATGAGTTAAAAGATTATCTTTCAAAACTTCCATCAACGCTTAAATCAGGCGAATTTAGAGCTATTAGAAATAATTATGTCGGATCAATGCTTAGATCCTTCGGAGATGTAAATGATTACTTTGATGAATTAGTTGAAAAATATGCAAACCACATTGCTGCTCCGGCCATGATAGAAAGTGTAAAAATGTTATCGAAACATACAGTTAAAGACTTCTTAAATGATTTAAAGGGTTGGCCAATAACATTTACGACATTTAAAAAAGATTAATATGATTGGAGTAGATATTGTCAAAATTTCGAGGTTTGAAAACAAAAGTGAAAAGTTTATTTCAAGAGTTTATTCAAAACGAGAAATTGAAGAATTAAATTTAAAAAATGGACAAAACAAAAGCGAATATCTTGCTTCAAGATTTGCCAGTAAAGAAGCTTATTTAAAAGCATCTGGCAAAATGACAACAAAGCTTAGTTCAATTGAAACATTAAACGATAGCAACGGTAAACCTCATCTATTTGTCAACAATGAAGAAGTTGGTGAAGTAAGTATTTCACATGATACTTTTGCAATTGCAGTAGTATTATTAAATAAGGAGTAAATATGGCAAAAATAACAAACATTGACGCAGCACTTAAAAGTCTAGATACAATTGAAGTCTCAGTCTATAAGCAATACACAACATTAGAAATTAAAGCTTTTAATTTTTATGATAACGGAAAATTCGTTAAAACTTTAAAATGGATATCTAAATCAGAATCCAAATCGTCTTTCATTTATACACTCAATATAAACTATGAGTTTATTCCTGGTCATTTATATGAATTGTGTGATGATAAAAACGAATTCTTCCCTCTTGATATATCTATTATCGCTCTTTCTTCTGAATTTGAAAAAAAATATAGATTCGATGGTGAAATGGGAGCTATTTATAGCAAAGAATCTACAACTTTTAGAGTTTTCTCTCCATTAGCTAGTGAAGCATTTGTTAAGTTAATTGACAAAAATGAAGTAAGTACACTACACCCAATGGCAAGATTAGAAAATAGTGGTGTTTATGAAGCTATTGTTAAAGGCAACTGCGAAGAATTTAAATATCACTTCGTCGTTAACTTAAATGGTCAATTAGTTGAAGCTACAGATCCATATGCATTTGCTTTAACTTCTAATTCTCGATATGGCTATGTTGTTAATCCTGAAAAGCTTCAACAAATCGATTTACACAAAGAAAGTCTACCACCTTTTAATAAATTAACTGATGCAATAATTTATGAAGTTGATGTACGCGATGCAACTTCTTTAACTGGTTTTGAAAACAAAGGAACTTTTAAGGCTTTATCGCAAGAAGGCTTAAAAGATTCAAACGGAAACCCGGTTGGCTTAGATTACATTAAAAGTCTTGAAGTTACTCACGTTCAACTTTTACCTGTATACGACTTTCAAACTATAGATGAAGACCATCCAGCAAATCAATATAACTGGGGTTATGATCCAAAGTTCTACTTTGCACCTGAAGGTTCTTATTCAACTAACCCAGATGATTGCTATACAAGATTGTTCGAACTTCGCGAATTAGTTGGCTCTTTCCACAAAAACGGCTTAAGAGCAGTTATGGATGTTGTTTTTAATCATACATTTAACCGCATATCAAATTCTCTTGAACAACTTTGCCCAGGTTATTATTTTAGAAAGAATAATGATGGCACATACTCTAACGGATCTGGTTGTGGAAACGATATAGAATCATGCCATTATATGGCTAGAAAGTTAATTATCGACGCTTTAGTCCACTTCGTTAAATGGTATGGATTTGATGGCTATCGTTTTGATTTAATGGGCATATTAGATAAAGAAACAATAAATAAAGCATACTATACATTAAAAAATATAAACAAAGATATTATTATGTATGGTGAAGGATGGAATATGGCTACCAATTTACCATCAAGCTTAAAGGCAAGTTCAAATAACGCTAAAGAAATGCCAACTATCGGTTTCTTTAACGATAGATTTAGAGATGTTGTCAAAGGTGCTTCTTCTGACAACAATTTAGCTTCAAAGGGGTATTTATCAGGTGATACCAATTATATCGATGGATTCAAGCACTGTATATTAGGTTCTTGTGTTGCCTTAGCTTTCCCACCTATGTTCGATGAACCGACCCAATCAATCAATTACGTTGAGTGTCACGATAATGCAACTATCTTTGACAAACTTTTATTATCAAATGCTGACGAATCAGTTGAAAATAGATTAAAGAGAATCAAAATGATGAATGTCGTTTCGATTTTATCATATGGTATTCCTTTTATTCACGCAGGACAGGAATTTGGAGCTACCAAGAAATCACATTATAACTCCTATAATTTGATCGATGAAATAAACGGCTTAGATTACAATTTAAGAACAGCTAGAAAAGATATGGTTAAATATCTAGCTGACGCAATCAAGTTACGTAAAAATATGGATATATTCAAACTTGATAAAAAAGAAGATATCGTTAATGCCGTAACTTTTGAAAACTTATCTCATGGAGCTTTATTAATTAAATATGATGACAAAGCTAATAGTAGAATAGTTTATTTCTTTATCAACCCAACAACCGAAACTGTATCATACAAGTTCGATAATTATGCAAAGATAATATTTAATGAAGCAGGTTTGATTAATACAGACTTCTTCTCACAATTAATGATAATTAATGGCTTATCATTAATTGTTGCTCTATCTAATTATTAGAAGGAGTTTATTATGCATTTACGTAAATATGTCAGATACGTATGTGGAATATTACCAAAAGTTTCTGTTACAAGCCACAAAATAAATAAATATGCTCGCCATCCAGAAAAAACTACTGTTGAAAAGAAATACAAAGACATTCATAAGCTACTTAAAAGTACTATGAAAAACTTTAAAATTGAATTTATAGTTGGTGGAGCAGAAAACATACCAGAAAATACAAACGTTCTTTTTGTCTCGAATCACCAATCAATGATGGACGCTGTTTCATTTTTAGGATATTTTGAAAGACCAGTTTCTTTTTTAAGTAAAATTGAAGTTAAAAAATATCCAATAATAGGAAAAATAGTCACTGGTCTTGATGGAGTTTTCATGGATAGATCTAACATGCGTCAAGAAATAAAATCTATCAGACGAGTAACTGAACTGTTAGAGAATAATCCTGAAAGATCTTTTATAATTTTCCCTGAAGGAACAAGAACAAAAGACAAAGATTATAAAATAGGTGAATTTAAAGCAGGCGCCTTAAAACCAGCTTATAGAGCTAATAAGCCAATAATACCTATTGCCATCTATGGAACTTTTAGAATTTTAAATCCTAATGTTCATCTAAAACGTTACCCTGTTCAAATTCAATTTTTAAAGCCACACAACATCGAAGAATTTGATAATATTACAACGACAGAAATGTCAGATATTATTCACGATGAAATAGCAAGAGAAGTTGAACGCATGCATGTACGTGATGAAAAACTTCTAAAAAAATACAAAAAAGGTAAACTTGTTAAGTAAGTAAAATAAGCCATGAAACTAAGTCTCATGGCTTTTTAATTATATAAATTTAATAGAGCGTTTTTATCTACCTTACCAACATTAGTACGTGGTAATTTGTATAAAACAATTATTTTTTCTGGGACCGAATATTTAATTAATTCAGAGCACAATTCTTTCTTAACTAATTGTGCTAGTTCTACTTTATTTTTTGTTTCACTTTCTAAAAATAATGCGACATATGGATGCTTATCGTTTGAGACAAAAACAGTTGCACAGTCTTTAACATCTTCAAATGTTAAAGCAATTCTATTTATGTCGCTAGGAAAAACATTAATGCCTGCAATTTTAAACATCTCTTTTTTTCTTCTAATAAAAATTAAATATCCATCTTTATCTATTTTACCTATATCCCCTGTTTTTAACCAACTATCATTATTTTCAATTTCAATTACTTCTTTAGTTAATTCAGAGTCGTTTAAGTACTCAAGCATCATAGTGTTAGTACTGATTTCTATATTTCCTTCGAAACCACATTCTAATACTTTTCCTTCGTCATCAACAATTCTAGCTTTAACACCTTCTATCGGTTTACCGACAGTTCCAATTTTATAAGAGTCAAGTTTATTAACGAAGTTAACCGATGCTGTTTCTGTCATGCCATAGCCTTCTAAAAGTCGACATTTAGAATTAGCTTTTTCCATTCTCTCATTAAACTCACTAAATAGTTTTAAATCAGCTTTATCTCCACCCATAAAGGCATGGGTTAAATTTTTAAGTTTAGTACCTTTAAAGTCTTTTCTCTCTAATAACTTTCTAGCCATATATGGAATCAAAAGTAAAAATGACAATTCATTTTTCTTTATTTTTTTTACAACTTTTTTGGCGCTAAAAGATATCATTAAAGCAGAAGTAGCCCTATTAACTAAAGGAGAATGGACACCCATTGCTAAACCAAATCCATGGAAGATTGGTAAAACTGCCATCATTTTTTTGCCTTCAACTTCTTTTTGAGAAAATCCAAGTATTTTATGACATTGGAAAGCAATATTATTAAAAGCTTTATCGTTTAATACAACAGTTTTACTATTTCCTGTTGTACCACCTGATCTCAAATAAACAGATGGTTTATAATCATCTTTATTTATTTCAAATGATTCTCGTGATAATGGTAATCTATAAATATATTTATCTTTACTTATATTTTTTAATTTTGATTTATATATTAATGGATATAAAGCCGACTTTAATAAATTCAAATCAGATTTGATATTTAGTAAAAGATAATCTTTATCTTTTAAAGAATTTTTAAAGTCTAAATATTTAATATCTGGGAAAATAACAAGTTTAGATTCAACGCTTTCCATAGCTTCGTTAAGAACCATAGGAGGAATAAGTGGATGAACAACTAAAACAATAGCTCCAATCTTATTCAGTGCATAAAAAGTATATATGGTTTCAGGAACATTTGGTGAAACTAAGGTTACGACCTGATTTTTCCTAACTCCATATGCATAAAGTTTAGAAGCAAAAATATCTACATTATCTATAAAGGTACTATAACTAATTTTTTTGCCTTCAAAAGATAATGCAGTCCCTTTAAAACAATGATTTACCTCTATTGCTTGATAAAGTGTTGGCATATTATCTCCTAAATTTTATAACCCATTGGTAACAAAACCATAGCAAATATTGATATAAATATTACTTGGTGTAATGCATATATCAAAAGTGTATGTCTACCTATAAATGATATTGGTTTAAGCACTTTAAATTCCATATTAGGAATTAAGCTCTGTTTTTTATCTTCAGGATATATCCATTTTCCAAACGAAATACCTGCTACTATAACACCTGACCAAGGAAATATAGGAAACCAATCAGTACTTGATCCAATAGTGCCTAAAATAATTTTACCAAGATTTTTAATATTAAATATTGGATATGCAAAACTTCCTTTATTACCTATAAACATACCAATTGAAATTATTAATAAACCAACCATGAATGGAACGTAATCTGGAATATATAAATTTAACTTTCTACAAATCCATTGAAGGATTCCGTATATAGTTATAGTTAATCCCATACAATGCAATATCCCAAAGCAAATAATCATATCTTCTTTAATTATATAAGAAGCTATAGAAGTAACTAAGGTTATTAGCATGCCAAAAGCAAATATTCTTAGTCCTCTTATAATGTTATTTTTTGAAAAACTTGATGATATTCCACAAATAAGTAAAAACGTCCCGGCAAAAACTGGAACTAAAGAATCTACCAATCTTGAATCCATGATTAAGCTGACTCGATAACAAAACTTTTGCAATCCCAAATTTCCCATAGCATAAAAATTAGAAAATACATAAGGAAGCATAATAAAATCATAGCCTAAATGGTAAAGCACTAAGCCTATTATTGGAAGACCTCTTAAGAAGTCTATTTCCCATATTCTAGATTTTTTATTTTGATTAAAAACTCTTTTCAAATTGCTTAAACCTCAATATTATATTTTACCAAAAAAAATCAATTTTAAATACTATTTATATAGAGTAATTTTTAAATTCAAAAAAGGCTGAAAGCGTAAATCGTGGCTTTCAGCCAAAAGGTTACAACATATTAGCTTATTAATAACATGCAATATTTGTTTTTATTCACTAAAAAACTTCAAGAACGAATCTTGAAGTTTTATTTTTTTAAAGTGGTAAGTCCTTCTTTTTAAATCTAATTGCACCTACGACATAGCCAACAGCGCCAATAGCAAGAAGAATAGCTAATTTCCAAATAAATGTGTAAGTACCATCAAGGATAGATACAGAATCAAATAAGCTAATTATTGAGAAATAGTTGAAGTAATTTAAGGCATCTAATCTTACGACTGATGGAATGACTTGTGAACCAAATAAGCCTAACATAGTAGCAACTAAGAAGAACATACTGAAGCCACCACCGATAGCCATACTTCTCTTATTTCTATCAAACCAACATGATGTTAAGAAGTTAATACCTGAAATTGCAAATAATGTTAAGAATGCACCTAAGTTCAAGAGTATTAATTTTCCATATGTTAAGCTTGTATTTGCATGATCAATAAATGCAAAGCAGATACAGCTTGTTATTGTTGTACAAACAATCATTGCAAATAATGATGAGATTAAATAGCAAGCTTGAGTGAATGTAACTTGTTGTCTCTTTGTTGATGTTGATAAAACATAAGCCATAGAGCCAGAATCAACTTGACCAGAAACTAAGTTGTTAGAAGCCATAATAATATAGATGATTGGGAGTAAAAGTCCTGCCATCTTGAAGAAGATTGAACCGACAATTAAACCATATAAGTCCATTTGACCTATTTCTTCGATAGCATCAGAAACATCTTTTGGTAAAGAATCTAATAAACCATCTGTTAAATCGCTCTTTAATTTTGCAATTGTTGAAGCAACTGCAGCTTCATAAGCTTCATCACTATCATAGCTGCTTCTATCGATTAATGAAATTTCATAATCGTAACGAGCTTGGAATGATACAATGGAAGTCTTGCACATATGTTTTACACTTTCATATGTATATCCGAATGAATCATATTTTGCTTCATCGACGCCATAATCTTTTAAAAGTGTAATCATTGTTGCTTTTGTGCTTTCACTTGTTAAATTACCAGCAATTAAAATTGGAGTTGAATATTGTGTTCTTTCATTACGATATTCATTTCTTTCAGTACTATTAATGTATGCTTGAACATCACTTGCTTCTTGATTGTTACTCCATTTAACTAAATCACTCGCTGTGATATTTGTAACTAAAGATGTAACATCATAATCTTCTGTTGGTGTTGAACCAGCTTCATATTGTTCGTAAATTTCTGAGAATTGATTACCAGGGTTAATTGAGAATAACATACTAGCCATTAATTCTTTATATGCTTGTGAATTTTCATCGTTAGTTTCATCGATTTCTTTTGCTAACTTTAAAGCGTAAGCTTGAACATCGCTAACTGCATTTGTATAGACGTTTGTAATTAAATATTTAGTAACATAAACGTATGTTGAATAAGCAGCTGTTGGTTTTTGTTCCATCCAAGCAGCGACTGCTTTTTGATAATCTTCTGTTAAAGAATAATCACTTTGTTTTGGTGCTGCTTCTAACCATTGCGAGACTAAATAGATATGATACTTTTCAACACTATTTTCATCATAAGCAGGTGCATTTGCCTTCCATGCTAACATAGCTGCTTGATATTGTGCTAAATCTTCATAATCACTAACTTTAGGCATTGATGCAATCCAAGCGTCTGTTTTTGTTTGATATTCGTTTGCCTTTGAAATGTTGTCTTGATATTCATTTTTGAATTCTAAGACAAAGCTATTATCAAAGTATTTGGCACCAACATTAGCTCTATCATAGAATATTAGAGCTTGTTTTTCCATTTGAGAATTGATAGTTTCTACAATAATATTATCTTCGACAGCGTTTTTAACATCGGCAATATTGCCAGATCCACTAATTAACATAACGCAAGCTAACATAAAGCAAACAGCTGCTGTAATAATTGACCACATTACACCGTTAGCTTTGCAAGATTGTTTAAATAAAGCTTTACTAAACATATTACTTACTCTCCTTTTCTAATTCGTTATTTTTTAACATTATTTCCTTGAAGTGACGTTCCAATGTATATTTGACTTCAGAAATAAATTTGACATCATATTTTTGCAAATCAACAAATAGTTTATTGATATTTGCTTTATCAATTCTAATTGTTGCTTGATTATATTGATCTTGTGTTCTAATTACGTCATACGATAATTTCAAGAAATCTTTATAATCTTTGCTATTTTTAAATTCAATCTTAAAGTCTCTGACTGTTCTACCATGAATAGCATGCATATCAGCTATATCAATGATGTGTTCATCATTAATAAGTGCAACCCTATCACATGTTTCTTCCATTTCTTCGAACATGTGAGAACTCATAAATATTGTTTTTCCTTTAGCATGTTCTTCTTTAATGATATCCAAGAAGGCAACACGCATCAAAGGGTCAAGACCAGTTGTAGGCTCATCTAAGATAATGATTTTTGGGTCGTTCATTAAAGCAGCAACTAAAGCTGTCTTTTGTTTCATACCTTTACTCATTCTCTTAAGGTTAGCTCTTGGATCCAATTGTAATTTTTCAATCAATTCATTAGCATAACTTAAATCCTTTAGGCCTAAGAAGTTTGCTTGACTCTTTAAGAAATCAATACCTGTTGGTAAATCTGGGAACGCAATTTCACCTGGAACATATCCGATATTTTTTACATATTCACTTGAATGTGTCCAAGCTTCTAAGCCATCAACTTTAACACTTCCTGATGTTGGCTTAATAAATCCCATGATATTTCGAATAGTTGTTGTTTTACCTGAACCGTTAGTTCCAACAAAACCAACCATTTCACCTTGGTTAATATCAAGGTTAATATCAAATATTCCTCGATTATCTCCGTAATCTTTAGTTAAATTTCTTATTTCAATAGTACTCATTATAATGCTCCTTTGAAATCTTTATCTTCTTTGTAGAATTTCATGAAGTAATCTTCAAGTGTTTCTTTGCGATTAGAAAATTCATCGAGAGAATATTCAGAGACAATTGAGATAAATTTATTAATATTTTTATCATCGACTGAAACGAGAACTCTATTTTTCTCTTCCTTATATTCAAGAACATTTATAATATTTTCATATTTCTTTGCCGAATAATTATTAGTAAATTTTAAATATTCATCTTTATTAATAAATGTTAATCTATAAGTTTTAATCGAAGCATGTTTTAAATCGTTTGCATTAAATTCAGAAACAATCTTTCCATCTTTAATGATACCGATTCGGTCACATGTAGCATCAACTTCTGAGAAAATGTGACTAGAGAGCAATATCGTTTTTCCTCTATTCTTTTCTTCTTCAATAAACTTGATAAATACTTCCTGCATAACTGGATCAAGTCCACTTGTAGGTTCATCCAATATCAATACATCTGGATCTGACATAAAGGCTGTAACAACTGCTAACTTACGTTTAACACCTAAGCTCATTCTCTTTGTTTCACCTTTTAATACGTTTGGTTCCAATTTGAATAAATCAAGCATTTTATCTAACATTTCTTGATTATGAATATGTTGCAAATCTTGCATCATTTTCAAAAATTCATAACCAGTAAGTCCTGCTGGTAATGCAATTTCACCTGGAATATAACCAACACGGTTTAAAATCTCATAATAATGGTTAAATGAATCTTTCCCAAAAATCATCGTTTTACCACTATCAGGTTTTGAAAAACCCATGATATGTCTAATCGTTGTACTTTTACCTGCACCATTTGGTCCAAGGAAGCCAAACACTTCGCCTTCCTTAACTGCAAATGAAACATCAAATACACCACGACCAGAGCCATAATCTTTAGTTAAATGTTCGACTTCTAGTACATTCATGTAATTACCTCCTATAGTACAAAATCAAACTTTTGTTTATTTTCAAACTAGGGTTTGATTTTTGCTGCGTTTGTAATATACTAATATAGAAGGATTTGTAAAATAACAATTTTTGGAATTTAGTACAAAATCATACCAAAAAGCGTTATCAGTCTTATTTTGGAGGCGTTTTATGGCAGAATATAGGAATTCGCTTAGATCAAAGAGATTAATTAGACAAGCATTTGCAGAATTAATGCAAGAAAAACAAAGCATAGATAAAATTACAGTTAAAGAAATTATCGATAGAGCTGATATTTCTAAAAGTACTTTTTATAGTCATTATCAAGATATTTATGCATTATTAGAAGAGTTTGAAGATGAAATATTAGACATGTTAGACAATGCATTTGACGAGTATAATGCAGCTAGAAAAATGGCAACAGATATGCCTTATATTGACCATGTCTTAAAAAATTTAAAAGAGAATGAATCAACATACAAAATGATTTTAACATCAAACTATCCAGTTCAATTTATCGATAAACTAAAATCTTATATAAATGGAAGAATTTTAAAAGATATTAAATTAAACGGATTATCTAGCAATCAAAAAATAAAGCTTATGGAAATCGATATGATGACAAATGCATTTGTTCATTTAGTAGTTGATTATATGCGTGGAAAAGTCGATGCAACATTTGCTGAATTAAGTTCTGTAATAACTTCAGTTTTAAAAAGAGTCGCAATGATATAGTCAAATAAAAAAACACCAATGAGTAGAAAATACTTTTTTATTAAATGTCATTTTACTATGCACATTTTATAATATAGTATCATTCAACATGGTGTTTTTTTATTATTTAAATTACGCTTAAATCGTTAATAATTAGTCTAAACTCTAATTCTAATTTTTTTGCTGCTTTTTTGCAAAGGATCATTCTTTCCAAGAATATTTCAAAGTAATCCATAACCGAACATATTTCTGTATCGATTACTATCTTTAACGTGAAAGTTTTAGCCTCAGTATCCAAATTTACAGAGTTTTGAACAACAGCAAAATTTACTCTATCGTGAATGTCAAATGTCGTTCTATCTTTATTAGTTACCCTTGAACGTCTAACATCTGTTTTATCAGCTAAAATTAATGCTGCTGTAATAGCATTGACAGGATAAGCAGTTGAATCATCGTGATTACCTATAGCTGTAACGATTGTAGCTATATCTTCTACCATCATGCCTAAATTATCCAAAATTCTAAATGCCATAACAGCACCTGTTTGAGCGTGATCATTTCTATTAACTACGTTTCCAATATCGTGCATATATGCAGCAATCTGACCTAAATTTATTTCTCTTTTAGAATAACCTAGTTTTGTTAATAAGTCTTTAACAACATTTACACATATTGTAACATGTCCAAATGAGTGTTCTGTAAACCCCATTGCCGATAAAGATGCATTTGCTTGAGTAATATAAGTATTAATTTCTTTGTTGTTCTTAATTTCTTCAAATGGAATAATTAATTCTTCTTTTTCTGTCATGGTATTCATCCTTTCGTTTTAATTATATCATTATTTTTCCTCGTTTAAATAAAAGTCAATTAAATATTTCTATTTAAGCAACATAATATTAATCTTCATCATATAACGACAATTCATCAATTAATGATTCATATTCTTTTTCAAGTGAGCTTATTTCATGACTAAGTTCATTCATTTTCTGACTATTTTGATAATATTCAGGCAAGTCTAAATAAGAGTGCTTTACACTCAAATCTCTTTCAAGTCTTGCAAGTTTTTCTTCAATTTTATTTTTAGCCAACTTTGGTCTAGGTTTATTAATCTTTTTCTTTTCAGTCTTAACTTGAGCTTTGTACTTTTCGCGTTCTAGTTGTTCTTCAAGAGCTTTTTGATTACTAATCTCTTCATTTTCTTTATTAACTAAAGGATCTAAAACGTCAACTTTAAATTCTGAATATGTTCCACCGGCATAATATAAAGTTTTATGATTGTGGAAGAATATTAATTTATTAGTTACTTTATCGACGAAATAACGATCGTGTGATACTACAAGAAGTGTTCCTTTATAATCGTTTAAAGCTTCAATTAACTCTTCTTTTGTCATCATATCTAAATGGTTCGTTGGTTCATCTAAAATCAAAACATCATAGTGACGTAAAACCATCTCTGCAATAACAACGCGCATTCTTTCACCACCAGAAAGATTATCTATTACTTTTTCATTAACTTCATCATAAGAAAAAGCATATCTTCCTAAATGGTTGTATATTTCTTGATTAGACATTTCTGGATACATATCTCTAAAATATTCAAAAATTGTTTGAGGACTACGTAGATTAATGCCATCTTGTCTTAAATAACCTATATTTAAATCTGTTAAAAACTCACATTCACCACTCAATGGTCTAAGCTCACCTTTTATTGTTTTTATAAATGTTGTTTTGCCAGATCCATTAGGTCCTAAAATTGCAAGTTTATCTCCTCCTTCAATTAACAAATTAATATTGCTAACTAAAGGTTCATCATAGCCAACCGTCATATTTTCGATAGAAATTAATTTTTTACCTTTGCGAATTTCACCAGTGATATTCATACTAATTTTATTCTTAGTCTCTTTTGGTGCTTCAATGGCATTTTGTTTTAAACGCGCTAATTTCTTTTCTCTATCATGAGCTCTTGAAACAAAACGTGGTTTAGGCATGTAGTATGTAATAAACCATTCTAGTTTTTTCATTTCAGCTTGTTGATGTTTATATGCTTTTAACTGTTGCTCATATCTTTCTTTCTTCAAGACAGCATATTTTTCATAATCGCCGATATAAGTTTCAATCTTATGTTGATCTAATTCAATGATTTTATTAGCTAAAGCATTTATAAAATAACGGTCGTGGGAAACAAAAAAGACAGATCCTGGATATGTCTTTAAATAAGACTCTAACCATTCTATTGTATCGATATCTAGATGGTTTGTTGGTTCATCCAATAACAATAAATCTGGTTTCATTAAAAGAATTTTGGCAAAAGCCATTTTCATTCTTTCACCACCACTAAAAGTTGATATTGGTCTATCAAAATCTTTTTTATCAAAACCAAATTTGCCTAACATCATATCGATTTTGTAATGATAGTCATAGCCACCAAGTTCTGAAAACTTAGTTTCTAATTTTGAATATGTTTCTAATAGCTCTTGATTATCGTATTCAGTTTCTAACCTATGACACATAACTTGTAAGTCTTTACCTATCTTTTCTAAATCAGCAAAGACAGATGAAGCTTCTTCATACAATGTATTTCCTAAATCGGAAATAACACTTTGTGATAAATATCCAATAGTGAAACCTTTTCCAATGACAACCTTGCCAGAATCAGTCTCTAACTCACCAGTTATCATTTTAATAATTGTAGATTTACCTGTTCCATTAGGACCGATTAAAGCTATTCTTTCTTTTTCATTTATCTCAAAAGAAACTGGAGAAAATAAAGGAACTCCATTATATTCTTTTACAGCATTTTGTACTTGAACTATAATCATTTTGTCTGTGCAAAAAGGTCAATAGCATCTTGTTGTTGCTTTGAACTAGAGATTACTAACACCTTATCTCCTGGATGAAGTACTGTTGAACCACGTGGAACTATAACATCATTTTCACGCATTACAGCACCAATTGAAATACCTGATGGCAAATTAATAACAGCTAATGATTTATCAGCCATAATTGAGTTTTTTTCTATAGTAATAGTTGTAATTGCTAAAGCTTCAAACTCAGTAACTATCGATCTAGCTATACCTTCTAATACAGAGGCCTTTTCAATGTATTTTGAAATCATATATGTTGCACTAATAGCTGTGTCAACTCCCATCATTCTAAAATATTGAACGTTACGTGGGTCGGAAACACTAGCGACAGTTTTCTTGACACTAAATACACTCTTAGCAATTTGGCATAAAGCTAAGTTATCAGCATCATTTGGAAGAAGAGCAACTAAAACATCAAAGTTTTCTATTTGTGCTTCTTCTAAGACAAACTTACTAGTTGGATCATTAATTATAACGTCAACTTTATGCTTTTTGGCTAAATATGTGCCATAACTTAAACTATCATTAATTACTACTAATTTATGATGTTCTTTCTTAAACATCTCAATAAGGAAGTCTGCCTTACTTTGGCCACCAGCAATGACTATTTTCATAATTTTATTCTCCTTCCTTATTATAATCTTTAACTATATCAAAGAATTTACCAGCTGTTAAAAGTGATGGATAAATAATCTTTATTCCAGAATTATCTAATAAAACATGCTTTTCTACATCGTAAATTCTAGCTATAACCAAATCAACTCCAATAATCTTTTTAATATATTGAGCAGCAAATGAATTGACATTGTCTGAATTTGTAGCTACTAAAACAAGATAAGCAGATTTAGAAATTTGATGACTTAAAAAATCGGTATCACAAGCATCACCGACTTGTTTGAAGCCAGAATAATCTGGTGGTAAGTTGCGGAATGCATCTTCTTTAACATCAATAACATAAACGTCAAAATTTAACTTTGACATTGCCCCAGCAATGTATGCACCCATACTAGAGCAACCTATAACATAAACAATTCTTCTTGATCTTAATGGCATAAAATTACTCCTTTCTACGAGATTTAAAAGTTAATATTTTTGATATTGGAGTTCTAATAGAATAAATAATTCCATAGAAAACAACAAATACTTCTAATCTGCCTATGAGCATAATCAATGTGCTAAAATAAAATATAAAGGCTGGTGAATTAGCTGTAATTCCCCCCATTGACATACCAACCGTTCCTAATATCGAAGCGGCTTCAAATATAGATTCTACAAAAGGAATACCTGCAAAGCAATATACTAAAACAGCTATAAAATAAATTGCAATCCAAGTTACAAGGAACAAATTGTTCTCCTGTAACGTTTCGTTTGTGATATAAGTTTCCTCATCCAATTGATATACACGATAATAGTGGACAGTTTTAGTTTTCATCAAAGAATCTTTCATTTTGATATATATAGATTTAATCATTAAATTTAATCTATATATTTTTAAGCCACCAGCAGTGGAGTTTGTTTGACCACCAATAAGCATACAAAGCGTTAATATAAACAAGAAAGAACTCGCTGTTGAAGGTGAAATTTTAACTGTTTGAAACCCAGTTGTTGATAATGCTGAAATAACGTGGAAAGCACTAATTAAAAATGAATCACCTATAGAGTATTTATCATATGCGCAGAATAATCCAATAGCTGCTAAAGGAATAACAACAGCATAAAAAGCATACATAAATTTGTTTTCACAATACATAAAGAAGTTTTTAAACTTCCCTTTAACTAAAAATACGTGTGCTAAGAAGTTTGTTGATCCACAAAGCATTAAAACCATTGAAACAATTTCTATAGAACGCGAATTATAAAAGCCAATGCTATCAGCTCTATTTGAAAATCCTCCTGTAGCAACAGCAGCAATTGAATGGACAATAGCATCAAATACTGGCATACCACAGATTACATAAGCTATAACACCTGAAATTATAAATCCTAAATAAATTAATAAAATAGCACGGGAACTCTTTAATAGATTTGGCATAAATCTGTCATAGTGTCCTTCAGATGCATATAACTTCATTCCATATCTATCAGAAAGAGCTGATATCATAACCAATACTAATCCAATACCACCAACTAAATGAGTTAGACTTCTTAAGATGAAGAAAATATGTGGGAAATTATCGAAATCAGAAACAATGCTTAACCCACACGTTGTAATTCCTGATGCAGATTCAAATATTGCCTGAGAAAAAGTTAAAAGTCCTGAAGTAGCAAATGGTATAGCACACATAACAATAGCTAATATCCAACATAAGACTACAATACATGCATCTTGGTGTGTAGCTAATTGAGCGTGCTTGCGTTTATAAATATATCTAAAAAATGGTATACATCCTATAATTATATTTAATAAACCTACAATCAAAAAATGTATAAAGTATTTAGCTTCACTTGGATAAAATATTAAAGTAATTAATGGGACTAAAAGCATTATGCCTACAACGATCATAAAGAAGCCAGCATAACCTAAAGTCAATCTCCAACCTTTAACTACTGGCTTATCGTTTCCATCTATTTCGAATGAATCAATAAAGTTTTCCATATTGATTGAATTATACAACAAATAAAAAGAAAATTATATATAAATAGCTTTTTCAATTTCAAAAAAAAGTAGGTTCATAGCACAACCCTATGAACCTTTCTAACTAATCGTATTCTCTTTAAATTGTTAGAATCAATTTTTTAAACAAAGCTTTATGACAACAAGCATTTTTGTTTAACTAATATTACAATAGATATTATATTTAATCAATGATATTACCATTTTTTATTGTTTGTAATTATTTTTTTACAAGTTAAAAGCTATTAAGATTTTACTCCTAATAGCTTATTTTATTAATCGACTAAATCTAATTTACCATCAACAAGTCTATTTGTGCTTGCTTTATCAAATAAGATAATACTATTTCCTTTAAAGTTAATATGAATATCTTCATCAACTTTATAGTCAATAATACCGAATACAACAGAAGTTAAGATGTCTTGACCAACATTAACTTTAACAGTTGTTTCCATACCTGCTGGTAATGTTGAATAAACTTTTGCAGCTAAACCTTTATCGCTTATTTCAACGAATTCAGGTCTAATACCTAAAACGACATCTTCACTTGGTAATTCAAATGGTTCATTAGCTGTAAATCTTGTTACAACATTATGGAATCTGACTTCATATGTTAATTCATCAATTTGTTGAGCCTTAGCTGGAATGAAGTTCATAGCTGGGTTACCAACGAAATCGGCAACAAATAAATTGTTTGGATTCGAATAAACATAAAGTGGTGGAGCATATTGTTGTAAAAGTCCATTTTTCATCAAACAAACTTCAGTAGCAAGTGTCATAGCTTCAAGTTGATCGTGTGTAACATAAACGAAAGTTGAGTTAGTTTCTGTATGGAGACGTTTTAACTCAGTTCTCATTTCAAGACGTAACTTAGCATCTAAGTTTGAAAGTGGTTCATCCATAAAGAGAACTTTTGGATTTGGTGCTAATGTTCTAGCAATAGCAACACGTTGTTGTTGACCACCTGATAATTCACTTGGATATCTTCCAACAAATTCTTCAATTTTTAACATCTTGAGTAATTCGTCAACACGTTCTTTAATTTGTTCCTTTTTCCACTTTAAGTTTTCAAGACCGAATGCAATGTTTTGATAAACAGTCATATGTGGCCACAAAGCATAGTTTTGGAATAAGAAACCAACATTTCTTTTAGCTGGTGAAATATTGATACCTTTTTCAGAATCAAATACTATTAAAAATAGATGTGAAGTCTTTGGCTCTATAGGAAAGGCTAAAATTAATGGATAATCCTAGCGTATTTGAAAACAGCACTCAAAAATACTCTATTTGGAAAAGATTATTCATTTATCTAATTGATGGAATTACAACGTTAGGATTAGCCGTAGGTTTGTTCTTTAGTTTAGGAAATATAACTATCCCAGCAATTGCTAAAAACGAGATAACCTCTTTAAATAATATGTTTGAACAAATTTGTGTTGAACAAGATGTGCCATACAAAAAAAAGTTCTTATGGTCTTTATAGGATAGACGGCGACAAATATATCGAAATTTTGATTGAAAGCGAAGGTTTATCCGAAAAAGATGCTACAAATAAATATATAGAAAAGACTAACGAACTAGATGATTTACTTTCTCAACAAGAAGGATATGATAAAGCCTTTGATAAATTCTACGCCATCTATGTTATCAATCTAATTGGTTGCATGTGTATTAGTTCATTAATTTTTCAACTTATAATTCCTTTAACCAATAAGAGGCACAAAACTCTAGGCATGCTTGCTTGTCATGCAAACCTAGTCGATAGAGATAACATCGTCGCTTCTAACTTAAAAGTCGCTTTGAGATTTTTGATTATTCAACTTGTTGAACTAATACTTGTTTACATGCTATTTAAGTGGCTTGGTATCGTGTTCGAAGTTCTTATCACATTAGTATTAATTTCTTTCAGTAGAAAGAGACTAACTTTGCACGATGCTATACTAGGATTGCATATAGATGAACAAGAGCGTTCATATTTAGAATAACTTTCATAAATAAAAATTAAGTTGTTATGTTAAAAAACATAGCAACTTTTTTATAATGTTTTATTTCCCTTTCTTCTAAAAAATAAACTACCTGCTTTTCTTATATCAAAAGGAACGATAGGATATAAATATGGAATTCCTAAAATATTAACACTAGATAAATAACATATAAAAATTGTAGTTCCAATTAAAAAACCGACCCTTCCAAATAATGCTGTTAAAAAAAGTAAATAATACTTTGTGAGTTTATTTGCATTAGACAATTCATAACTTGGTGTAGCAAAGCTAGCTATAGTTTCAAAAGACACATAAACAAGTATTTCTGGAAGGAATATTTCCAATTCTATACTGACCGATCCTAAAATTATGGCTGATACCATAGAAATAGCTGAAGTAAGCTCACTTGGTGTATGGACAATAGCAATTCTAATCATTTCCATAAATAGTTCAGCAAGTAATATTTGTACAATTATTGGAATAGCTGTTTCTTTGCTTGGTTTTAAAATGAAATAGTTATTTATGTCAGTTTCAGTAACTAAAGCTAACCACAAAGGAATCAAAAAAATAGATAATATAATAGCTAAGTTTCTAATTAGTCTTAAAAAAGTACCCGCAAAAGGAGATTCTCTATATTCTTCGACGTGGTGAACATGATCAAATATTGTCGTCGGTGTAATTATCACTGATGCACTTGTATCAACCATAATAATCATTTTTCCTTGATATAGTTCAATAGAAGCGACATCTGGTCTTTCTGTGTATCTAACTAAAGGAAAAAGAGATTTATTTTGTTTAAATATTATTTCTTCAAGTGCCCTATCACTCATAACTAAACTATCTACATCAATATTGTTTAGTTTTAACTTAATTTCATTTTTAATTTTTTCGTCAACACAATCGTCTAAATATATTAAAGCAACATCTGTTTTTGATTTTTTTCCAATTGAAAATAAATCGATAGTCAAATTTTTATCTCTTATTCTTCTTCTAATTAATCCAATATTTGTATTAATTGACTCGTTAAATCCATCTTTGCTTCCTCTAATAGTTTTTTCAGTAGTAGGTTCAGAAATAGAACGTGTTGGATATTCACGTGTTTCTATCATTATTGCTTTATCATAATCATCCAAGATCAAACAAGCGACACCAGACAAACATAATTTCAAAATATTTTTGTAATCATCATCATATGAAATTGGACCAACATATATTTCTTTGCTAACATATTTTGTTATATCTACATTTACTAAAGATTCAATAATGCCCATTATTTGTACAGATGAAGTCAAAGTAGATAAAAAATATAAAACACCATTTTTTCCTTTGTATTTTACTTCTCTTCTCACTGCATCAAAATTATTCTCAATTTTCATTCCTATTTTTAAATAAGAATCTAGCATAACTGCAAACGTTGTCTTTTTCATGGTTTTAATTTGCTGATAAATCCAGCTATGACCCCACTTAATAAAACAATACTCAAAGAAGCCGAAACAGGAACAAACATATTTTTAAATATTCCAATTATTCCATTTTCAACGACTCCTTTTTTAACTGAATTAGCTAATAAATACCCGAAGTTCAAAATGGGCATACCAGCACCGCCCGGCAAATATTCTATTAGAATAGAATAAATACCAAATGCCTCCAAAATAATTCCTATTAAAACAAAAAGAGATGTAATATGCCCTGGAGTAAGTTTTGTTTTATCATATATGAATTGTGCCAACGCACAAACAAATCCACAAAATAAAAAGCTTAAAATATATTCCATAATTAATTCCTTTCAAACACTATTGCGTGCGCAATAGTTGGAATTGTCTTTTTTTGATAAACATAAATCGGTGCATGTAATGCACCTGTTGCAACAACCAATACTCTTTTAAATACACCCCTAATAATCTTGTCAAAAATATATGTATATGTCACAAGCGGGCAACAAGCAGCGCCACTACCTCCACTAAAAACTTTTTGCTTTTTTATGTTATATATTAACTCACCACAATCAGCATGATTATTTAATTTCAATCCTGTTTCTAAAAACAATTTTTTCAACATACAACTACCAACTATCGATAAATCGCCTGTTAAAATTAAATCGTAGTCTGCAAAAGTTTCATTGTTATTTTTTAGGTGCTTTAAAATTGTATCATAAGCCGCTAAAGCCATCGGCGTTCCCATATCTGTCGTGTCATAAGAACTTGGAGAACAAACTTCGCCTAATGTTATTTTTGAAATTTTAACTTTAGAAATTTTATGCGATAAAAGTAATACTGCACTACCAGTAACTGTTGTTGTTACACTTTCCCTTTTTGGTAATCCATACTCTTGAGGATATCTAAATTGACGTTCAGCTGTGGCAAAAGAACTAGTAGACCCTACCATAACATTATCCACATAATTTGCTGATAGCAATAAAGAACCTATAGCATTTCCCAGCATAGAAGTTGCACAAGCACCATAAACACCTATAAAACTATTATCTAAAGAAGATGCCATTTTAGATGAACAAGCAATTTGATTATTAAGATCACCAGCAATAAATAAATCAATTGCTTCTCTTTTTATCTTAGCTCTTTTTAAACAAGAAGCATAAGCGTCACTTAATAATTTTATCTCTCCTGATTCATAGTTTTTCTCTCCACACTTGTCGTTACTATAAAAAATGTCAAAATATCGTCCCAAAGGTCCTTCTTTTTCTTTTCTTCCTACAGCTGTTCCTACTGCTGTACAATAAACATTATTTACATCACATGAAAAGCTCATATATTTACCCCACAAGAATATAAGATAAATGCAATTAATCCATAAATAGTTGCACCTAAAGTACCATAAGCGATAACTGAACCAGCCAATGACATAAGTCGACTACCTATACCAAATATTAAGCCCTCAGTATGGTACTCAATACCTTCAGATATAACACTATTAGCAAATCCAGTAATTGGTATAAATAAACCAGCACCAAAAATTTGAGCCATCTTTTTATATACACCTGTCATAGTTAAAATCATTGTCGATTCTATAGCTATAATGGCGTTATAAAGAAGCGCATCTTCTTTACTTACATTTCCAACTTTTATGAATAAATCAAAAAAGCCTTGCATAACTAATGCAATTATTCCACCACATAAAAAAGCTAAAGCAACATTTTTTAAAACATGTTTTTTTGGTGCTGCTTCAGCCGCTAATCTTTCATATATTTTGTTTTGCATTATAATCACCTCACATTTAGTGTGGTGACTTTAAATCAAATTAAACTACTTTTGATAAAATCTGTCTCATTTTTTCAAGTACAGATTTTTCAAGGCGTGAAATTTGCACTTGTGATGTAAATAATCGTTGAGCTATTTCACTTTGAGTTAATCCTTCATAGAAACGTAAATGAACAAATAACTGTTCCTTTCTATTTAGTTTTTTCATTGCCATATGAATATCTAAATATTCAGACATGAGTTTTTGATCATTTTCACCTAACGTATCAGCTAAAGTTAAAGAATTATCATCACGTAAAGGATCATCCAAACTTGTTACAGGATTTCTTGAATCCAAAGCAACCATAATATCTTCAACACTGACATTTAATTTTTCAGAAAGATAATTTACACTTGGAGCACAATTGTTTGATTTCAAATAATCTGATTCAATTGATGCTATTTTTGATGATAGTTCTTTAATAGATCTAGCAACTTTTAATGTCGAAGATTCTCTAAAATATCTACGTATTTCTCCAAGTATTAATGGTACAGCATATGTTGAAAATTCAACGTTATAAGATACATTGAAGTTTTGAATTGCTTTTATTAACCCCATAGAAGCAACTTGAAACAAATCCTCTTTTTCAGCATTATTATAGTGGAATCTTCCTAATAAAGACATTATAAGCAGCTTATTTTCTGTATAGCATTTTTCTAGAGCTCTTTCATCGCCTTGCTGTGCTTTTTTTAAAAGCTCAATAAAGTCCTTGTTCATCTAAACAAGCCTCTATATCTTTTGAAACAACTTTCTTTTTTATTATAAGTTTTGTACCCATATTTAAAACAGACTTTATCTCAAATGAATCTGACAAGCTTTGGATTATAGTCAAACCCATTCCTGCTCTTTCAAGGTCTGGTCTAGAAGTAAAGTGTGGTGTTAATGCTAATTTCAAATCAGCAATTCCTTTTCCAAAATCAGATATGATCATATTTAAATTTTTGTCATCAATGGAGCATTTAATGTAAACATCTTTGCTCGCATCTAAATGATATCCATGTATAATAGCATTACTAACTGCTTCAGAAACTATTGTTTTAATTTCACTTATTGTTTCCATGCTCGGATTAAGTTGACTTACAAAGCTGATAACTGCTGTCCTAGCTAAGCACTCATTTGAAAGAGTTGCTGAAAATTTTATCTCCATATTGTTTGTCATAGTTTTATTTGAGCCTCCTTTTTAAAACTAGCAACTGATTTATATTCTTTTATAATTGTCGTTAAACCTGTAAGATTAACAATTCTCCGTGAATAAGTATTTAATCCAATCAATCCAACTAAACCATTAATCTTTTTAATTTCATTATATCTTCCCAAAATCAAACCGATTCCAGCACTGTCTAAAAAAGTTAATTCTTTTAAATCAAACAACAATAAATGTGGTTTTTTAGTTGCAATAGAAAGACAAATTTTATCTTTATAAATCATCGTTTTATACGAATCTAATTCACCGCTTATTTTTATAACTAAGCCATCATCAAACGATGAAATTTTAATTTTATTTTCCACACATTCTCACCTCTACAAAAGACTTTATCACCTTAAAAATTATCTATTTAAAAAATAACTTTATTTCGACATAATCTACTTACGTACGACACTATTTATATTTTATTGAAATTAAAAAGTCACTATTATAGAAAAATTAAATATATATTATTTAATTAACTATATAGTGACTAATATCAACCTAATGAAACATCCAATAACATCATAATAGCAAAACCTATCATGGCACCGAAAGTTCCAAAATGTGATTTTTCACTGCTAGACGAAGGAATAAGTTCATCAATAACAACATAGATCATTGAACCTGCTGCAAACGATAAAGCAAAAGGCATAACAACACTTAAAGTTGAAGCTAGTAAAATACCTAGTATAGCTGCAATTGGTTCTACTGCTCCACTTAAAGTTCCATATAAAAACGCTTTTAGTGAACTTTTAGTTTCTGCTTTTATCGGCAAAGATACTGCTGCACCTTCAGGAAAGTTTTGGATTCCTATTCCTAAAGCCAAACCTAAAGCTGAATAAATAAGAGCTATTTGATCAGTTGAATCAGCTATTGCTAACACCGAACCAAATGCTAATCCAACAGATAATCCTTCAGGAATATTGTGAATAGTAACAGCTAAAAACATTTTTGATGTTTTGCTTAATACAGATTTAGTTTTTAATCCGTCTTCACTTTTTGACAGTTTAACGAGTGGTAAAATCCTGTCTATCAAATACATAAATAATCCACCTAGAATAAACGTACATGAAATTATTATGTAGTTTGATATAGTGTTTTTATTTGATTCTAAAGCTGGAATTAAAAGACTCCAAATAGAAGCCGCCATCATGACTCCAGATGCCAGCCCTAAAAGGAGCTCTTTAATTCTTTTGCTTAAATCCTTTTTAAAGAAGAATACTAATGCTGATCCAGCTGTTGTCATTACAAAGATAAAACTTATCCCTATAAATGAGGCTAAGTACTTATCCATGACATATTATATTCATTCTATTGTTTCAATGACTATTGGTTTTGTCCCGACTTCTTCATTTACAATTTCAAAAGCGTTATAAACCTCTTTTAAAACAGATTCATAATTTGGGCGTTCAGTATAAATTGTTGCTAAAAGTTCATCTTTTTTTACTGCATCGCCAATCTTTTTATTTAATAAAATACCTGCAGACATATCTATTCTATCTTCTTTTTTCTCTCTGCCTGCACCTAATTTCATCGCTGATAAGCCAATTTCTAAGGCGTTAATTTTGCTTATATAACCTGCAATTGGACTTCTAACTTCAGCTTTATATCTAGCTATTGGAAATTTACTTAAATCTCTAATATAACTTTCATCGCCACCTTGTGCCTTAACAAACTTACACAAAACTTCAAATGCATCACCATTTTCTAAATGTTCTAAAAGCATTTGTCTAGCTCTTTCTTTGTCAGATGCAATTTTAGCTTGTACAAGCATTGTTGAACCTGAATCTAAACAAAGTTCTGTCAAATCTTTTGGTCCTTTTCCTAATAGCGTTAAAGCAGCTTCTTTAACTTCAAGATTGTTTCCAATAGCTTTACCTAAAGGTTCACTCATATCTGTAATTTCAGCTCTTGTATCTCTACCAAAGAAATTACCAATTTCTACCATAGTTTTAGCAAGAATACGAGCGTCTTCAAGATTTTTCATGAATGCTCCATTACCATATTTAACATCAAGTAAGATTGTATCACTTCCAGATGCTATCTTTTTGGACATAATTGAAGCAGCAATTAATGGAATAGAATCAACTGTTCCAGTTACATCTCTTAAAGCATATAATTTTTTATCTGCAGGTACTAAATCACCTGTTTGGCCAATTATAGCCATACCAATATTCTTAACTTGCTCTAAAAATTCTTCGCTACTTAAAGATATATTAAAACCTGGTATAGATTCTAACTTATCTAAAGTACCACCTGTATGTCCTAAACCTCTTCCACTCATTTTGGCTAATTTGGCGCCACAACTTGCAACCATAGGTCCTAAAACAAGGCTTGTTTTATCACCGACACCACCAGTTGAATGTTTATCAACTTTAACACCAGGAATTGATGATAAGTCACATGTTTCTCCAGAGTTAATCATAGCTTCAGTTAGGTTAAAAATTTCATCTTTTTCCATGCCTTTATAAACTATAGTCATGAGTAAAGCGGATACTTGGTAATCAGGAATATCTCCTTTTACATAACCTTCAATAAAAAAGTTAATTTCTTCTTTAGTTAGATGTCCGCCATCTCTCTTTTTTAAGATGATATCAACCATTCGCATAAATAATTTAGCTCCTTTAAAATACACATTGATTATAACATATATAAATATTTAAAACATTAATAAAGACTATAACCATGATTTGATACTGTCCTAAAAAGCTTATTTAATCGAGTATTTTGATATTGTTATATTTCAATTATTTACATTTGAGCACTAAAAAAAGCAAGAATATACTACTCCTTGTAATATTTTTCTTGCTTATATTTTTAGTCGATACTTATAACAATCCATCTATTGTTGGACAAAGGTTCTTTATCGTAAATTCTAACAAAATATGTGTGAGATTTTCTTTTTCCAATAAAAACAATCTTTGAGTCTTTATTCATATAATTATAGACTTGATTTCCGTTTTTAATGGTTAAAGCATTTTCAACTTTAAATAAATCTTTAGCAGCTCCATCAAAAGTAACACCAGCTCCATTAAGATTTGTATCTGGATAAACTGTTCCATCTTTTTTCTTTAAAGTTAATACTGAATCTTTAGTTAATGTACCTGTCCAATACAATTCTTCACAATTATATACTTCTGATATTCTTTTTCTTAAAAGTCTAGTCTTATAAAATCTTTTAGATGTTGAAAAATAAATATCTGTTAAGTCTAACGATTCTACTTTTTTGGATTTTTTTGTTTTATTACTTTTTTTCATAATCAACTCACTCTCCTTACATAAATAAAATATATCACTTTATTTTACTAAAAATATATGAAAGCGCTTATTGATAATTATATAATTTATATATAAATAAATTAATTTATTTTAACTATAATTTAAAATTAACAAAAATATATTAACTTATAAAATATATATTGTATAATTTTCATATGGAATTAAAAGAAGCATACGAAACTATTTGTACTTATTTAAATGAAAGCGAAAAAAGAAAATTATTAGAATCAAACTTAACAGGAGCTTTCAAAGGTGGAGTTGTTAAACCTATATATAAAGATTTAGTCAAACAACATTTACCTTATATTGATTACCAATTTAAAGACGAAATGGATAATGTTTTTTGCTATAGGCAAAACGATGAAAAACCAGGATTAAATGTTCTTCATTTTGGTGGAGTTTATTATCTATTGGATCCATCAAGTGCCTTTGTTCCAAATCAATTTTCAAAAAGCAATAAAACAAACTTAGTTTTAGACATGTGTGCAGCTCCTGGCGGCAAAACGATTACATATGCAATAAAACATCCTGATGATTTAATAATTGCCAATGAAATTTCTCTTTCAAGAGCCAATGAATTAGCCAAAAACATTGAAAGAATGGGTTTAGCCAATGTCATAGTAACATGTATGGATCCACAAGAAATTAACGATTCGTTCAACTCTATTTTTGATAGAATATTATTAGATGCTCCTTGTTCAGGAAGTGGCATGTTTTGCAAAGAGCCTAAAATGCTTGAAGACTGGACCTATGATAAAGTTATAAAGTGCTCACTAATACAAAAGCAGCTTCTAAAAAAGGCTATCAAACTTTGTGCTTTAAATGGAGAAATATTATATTCAACATGTTCATATTCAAATGAAGAAGATGACGAAGTTATAGAAGCTACTTTAGATGAATCTATCGAAATTGTTAATATTAATTCTTCTTTTGATACATATAAGACCAAATATGGAAACATTCTTTTTCCTTATATTTTTAATGGCGAAGGACAATATGTATCAAAGTTAAGAAAAATAAAAGGCGATAAAATTGATATAAATTTATTAAAGTCGAACAATGTTGACAAAATAGAAAAACAATATGTTATTCACCCTTTATTAAAAAAACTACCTGCTGGATTAAAAATCATTAAACCTGGCACAAAAATATACGATAATAGAGAACATTCTAAAATAATTTATGACAATGATTACAAATTTCTTTGCCCTATAAAAAAGGTAGAGATCACTTATGAACAAGCATGTAGCTTTATTAAAGGATCAGAAGTATTTTTAAATACTAATTATTCTAAAAAAGAAGAAGTCGTAGTAACGTATAAGGATATTCCTTTAGGATATGGTCGTATAGTTTCAAATAAAATTAAAAATCTTTTACCAAAAGGACTATATGCTCCTAATATAAGACTATAAAAGGAGGTTATTTATGAGTTTGCTAAATAATAAAGAGCACGATTCAATGCGTGGAGATATACTTTCAATATCTGCTAGAGCTAAAAAAGCTAAATTAGAGTTTAAAGATACAATCGATGGTTCTGTAGGAGCTTTTTATTCTGAAGATAAAAAATTAATTTTGTATTCAGGTGTCGATAAATATTTAAAAGATAACGCCTCAAAAGAACTAGCATATCCACCATGTACTGGTGGTGATAAATATAAAGAATCTATTTTAAAGTATCTTTTGCAAGAAAAATACAAATATTTTAACGACAAATATTCAATTGGTTTTTCAAGCACTCTTGGAGGAACAGGAGCTTGCTACTTTGCATTTAAATTATTTTCTAATCCTCAAGATTCTATTCTAGTTCCTTTTCCTGGTTGGCCAAACTACGATTTATTAATCTCTACAGCAGGATCAAAAGTAATTAAATATAACTTAATTGATGAACATGGTAAATTTGATTATTTAAATTTAGAAAATAAGATAAACGATTTAGCTAAAATCCAAAAAGATATTATATTAGTCATAAACGACCCGGCAGAAAATCCAACTGGTTATTCAATGAGCAAAGAAGATTTGAATAACCTTAAAAACGTTTTAGCCAAGGCTAACGCTCACGTTATCGTATTATTTGATATAGCTTATATTAATTATGGACCAAATGATCCATTATATATTTTCGAATATGCTGATACACTTTCAGAAAATGTTACGTCTTTATTTGCCTTTTCATTGAGTAAAACATTATCAGTATATGGATTAAGAGGTGGAGCATTATTTGGCTTTATGAAAAAAGATGAATGTGATAGTTTTACCAAAGAAGCTAATAAACTTGCTAGAGGCATTTATTCTTGCCCTACATCTGTTTCAATAGGCGTAGCAAATAACATATTCTCTAATAAAGACAATACAGAAAAATTTAATAGTGAGCTCGAAAATAATTTGAGATTGTTAAGAAAAAGAGACTCTCTACTAATTAATGGATTAAAAGAAGTAGGGTTTAAAATTATTCAAACTACAAGTTCTTTCTATGTAACTTTTTATGCTAATAACGCTTATGAACTTGCTGAAAAGCTTGAAAGTAAACATGTTTTTCTAGTACCGTTATCAAACAATTTGATTAGAATAGCTGTATCAGGATTAAACATAGAGGAAATTTCAAAACTCCCATCAATAATAAAGGAGACCTACAATGAGCAATGATAAAGTATATGTTTTTGATTTCACAGTTAAAAGACCAAGTACATCAACAGAACTTTTAACTTCAAAAACGTTTAAGGAAATAGTCGATAACTATATTTATGAACAAAAGAAAAAGCAAACTGATGTTTATGAATTTATAAAATTAAATTTTGGTAATAACCAAAGCGAAAAACTAACAAATTTGTGTCAATTACTTTTAAAAACTTCATATATAGAACTACAAAAAAGCTTTGAATATCTTTCAAATAAACAAGTCCTATTAAAAATAGCTGATGGTCTATACGATCAGTGGAGAAAAAATCAAAGATATGTCTTATTAGAAGATTCTTTAACAAATGATAGATATGAACTATTAGAGGCGATTGATAGATTCTCTAGACTTGTTATTAGCACTTATAGAGATGTTTATGAAAATATTTTAGGAACTTCTCAAAGAATTTATCGTGAACTCCCTAGTGGTGCAAATGCAGGCTTTTTAATTACTAAAACTACATTTGATTTACCTAATGAATTATCTGCTTTTAACAATTCTTTTTACATTAAATCAATGATGATAAAACCACCTTTCTTAGTACACACAAAAAGCAATACAAGAAAAGGAGTTTTCAAAGAAAAAAATAATCCTATCACAAAAATAGATTCAAATAACTATTTATCTATTGGAGTTAAAATTGGTGGCTCTCTTGGATTATGTTACATATCTAAAAAATATTTAGACTATGTAATTGGAATAGGTAACTTATTTGAATTAGCTACACCTGATGAAGCTAATAAAGAAAAACCAGAGTTCTACATGATTTTTGGATATGAAGATGAACATATAAAAGAATGCTATTATTATAAATTAAACGACGGAACATATGTTGGTGTATGTCCTGACACACCTGAAATAGACTATTTCGGATATGTCAAAAAAATGATACTTACTCTTCATAATTTAAATAGAATAAATAATAATGAGTTACCTATTCACGGCGCTGGTATAAAGATTAAAAAGACAGATGGTACTTCTATTGTTTTTGCAATATTAGGTGACTCTGGGGCTGGAAAAAGCGAAACATTAGAAGCACTAAAATCATTAAATTACGATGAAATTGCTGATGTTGTCACTCTCTTTGATGATATGGGAACAATGGTTAACATTAATGGGAAACTATATATTAAAGGTACAGAAACAGGTGCTTTTGTAAGGCTCGATGATTTAGATAAATCATACTCGATTAAATCAATCGATAGAGCTATTTATTTTAATCCTGAATCTATTAATTCAAGACTAGTTATCCCTATGTCAACATATTTAGAATCATCAACACTTTATCCAATTGATGCTTTCTTATTAGCTGATAACTATTCTGAAGGCGAAACACTTATCAAATACACTGATAAAGAAAAAGCTATAGCTGATTTCATAGAAGGAAAAAGAATGACAATGCAAACAACTTCTGAAAAAGGCATTGTTTCAACTTTCTTTGCTAACCCTTTTGGCCCAGTTCAAGAAGAAGAAAAAACAAGAAAAATTATCGAATCATTCTTTGAAATACTTTATAAGACAAATGTTAAAGTATTAAGAATTAGAACTCGTCTAAGCTATGAAAGAAAAGAAGGGCCAGAAAAGGCTGCTAAAGAAATTTATAACGAATTAATTAAATAAACTATTTTCCTACCAAAAAATATTATATTTAATACTAATTATTGCTATTTAAGTGTTTAAAAGTCGATATTTAAATTTTAATGTATATAAGTGTATTATAACTAAAATATTATTAAACTATGTTATTTTTCTACTTTAATATTGCTAAAACAAAGAAGTTTGCTATATTATTAAAAACATTAATATAATCCTCTTGCTAATTATAACTTTTTTTGATATTATTACTAAGCATGAATTTTATAAGGAGGTGCCAATATGTCTAGAGTTTGTCCTTTAACCGGCAAGAAACCAACTAGTGGTAACAACCGTTCCCACTCTTTAAGAGCTACAAGAAGAAGATGGGGAGTTAACTTACAAAAAGTAAAAATTGACGGAAAAACCTATCGTGTTTCCGCAAGAGCTATGCGTACATTACGTAAGGCTGACAAAGATGTTGCAGTTGCTGCAGAAGCCGCTGAATAATCTTTAATTATTTAACTAGTAAAAAATAGGAGGCATTAAGCCTCCTTTTTCTTTTAACTTAATAAATCTAATATACCATTTATAGCTAGTAAAATCATATTTAGACCATGCGCAAATATAAACATCCACTCATAAATTGCTAAGATTGAATTCTTTGGTCTAACGTAAATTGTTTTACCATTTTCCTCTGATTTTTCTAAATACATCCACGACTTAAGTTTTGGAACAAATAAACTAACTAGCAAAGCTAATCCAACAACACCCATAATAATGCCTAAGACAAAATTAAACTTATATATAACTTCATTATCTAGCGTCGTAAAAAAAGCTAATATCGAACCTAAAGAAGTTAAGACAAATAATAACACATCGCATATAACATGCTTTTTGTAATCGACTAAATTAATTGAAAAAGCAGTTAAAATAAATATTGTTGAAACAGATAAGAATAAAGCTGTAGCTTTACCAACTACCGTTGGAAGATTAAAGAAAGTTAGAATGTAGCTTTCAACTGTCGAGGCCATGAATACAGCAACTAGGCATAGAAATAAAACAGAAGAAGGTGCTTTTAATTCTGTTAATGCTTCAAAAGGAAAGAAACGTCGAAGAGAAAAACTCTCTTCCCTAACTTTTTTATTTGAAATAATTGCTAGAATCACAATTAAAGCTAATAAAACTAAAGAAATGATTGGAAAAATTACTTTTAACATACTATTTTTCTAAGGCAGCTAAAACTCCGCCTTCCTCCACTTTTAAAACTGCAATCCTTTCTAAAATTTGATTTGGCAATGCCCTGTTTTGACCAAAAGTAATCTTATACTTTTTTATTGGATTAACGACATGTTCCATAGTAATAACTGCTTCTGGAAAAGGAATAATACTAATCTTTTCATAATCCTGTCTAGTGATAACGTGGCTGCCCACCCCATAATATGCAATCATATTATTACTATCTTGAAGATATATTTTTACTTTATCATTCTTTAGATAAACAAGCAAGTTATAAATGTGATCAAGCTTACCCCTAAGTGGAGCTAAAATCACTATTTCTTCAGCCCCCTTTTTAGCCAGGAAACTTGCTATTTTTTCATATCTACTTTGATTGTTTTCATGTGAGTATCTCAATATATCTTCTTTATTCATAAAAGACAAGACGTAGTTTAGTGAAACTTTTTCAAAATCAGATATAGCCATTTTTAGCTTAACACCATTTTTATGAGCAACAAGAATTCCCTCATCAACGCCAACAAAATCTACACCGACATACCTTTCTAAAAGTGTGATATCAGTATTTGGTGTTATAACAACATACTTTCTCATTTTTATTCACCAAGCATATCATTGCATACTTTTTTTATATCATCACTTTTAAATACAGAAGTACCTGCAACTAAAATATCAACTCCTGCATCAATGCAATATTTAGCTGTTTCTACGTTAATACCACCATCAACTTCAATTAATGTATTTAAATTGTTTTCTAAAATATATTTACGAATTGTCTTTATTTTTTCAATAGCCATAGGCATAAATTTTTGACCGCCAAAACCTGGTTCAACTGACATAACTAAAACCAAATCTACTAATTCAATCAAATCGATTATAGCATTAACATCTGTTTTAGGTTTTATTGAAATACCAATCTTTATATTAGGAAATGTTTTTCTTAAATACGAAATTAGTTCTTTAGAATTATTACACGCTTCATAATGAAAAGTAATAATATCAGCTCCAGATTCTATAAACTTTTCTGCGTAAAACTTAGGATCAGAAACCATGAGATGAACATCGTAAATAAAGCCATACTTTTTTATTTGTTTTAAAATGGCAGGTCCAAAAGAAATATTTGGAACAAAATGGCCGTCCATAACGTCATAATGTAAATATTTAATATTAGCATCTTTCAGTTTATTTAGCTCGCTATCTAGGTTTGTAAAGTTAGCTGCTAATAAAGATGGTGCTATATACTTTTTTCTTTCCATATTCTTTCTCCTTCTTGTAATTCTTCCAAAAGTCTTACATAGTTATCGTAACTTTCTTTTAATATAATATTTTTTTCAACTGCTTCTTTAATCTTACATTCTTTTTCCTTTAAATGTAGACAGTTATTATAAAAGCACTTACCTAAATACTGTTTGAATCCAGGAAAAAATATTGATGCATCTCTTTTGGTTAAATTTAACTCTAAAGAAGAAAATCCTGGTGTATCGCCAACTATTCCTTCATTAGATGGAATAAGAACAACTTCTTTAGTCATGTGTTTTCCTCTACCTAACGCTTCAGAAAACTCGCCAACCATTCTTTCAATAGATGGATCGATGCAATTAATAATACTAGATTTACCAGCACCAGTTTGTCCCATAAAAGCAATTGTATTATCTTTAATAATTTCTTTTAATGGCTTAACACTATCTGGGTTTTTAGCTGATACAATAATTGCTTTTATTCCTATGCTTTCATAGTAATCTTTATATTTAATAATTTTCTCTAGCTCTTCATCGGATAATAAATCTGATTTTGTAAAAACTATATATGGTTTAATATTTTGAAAATTTAAATATGTTAAAAATTTATCCAAAAGATAACTTGAAAAGTCTGGTCTTTTTAAAGACGTTACTACGCACATGTAATCAACATTAGCTATCTTCGGTCTATAAAGTAAATTTTCTCTTGGCATTACTTGATAAATGCAACCATCTTCATCAAGACAAACTTTATCACCGACATATAATTTCTTTGCTTGTTTTAAAAAACTTTTACGTGCAGTCGAAAAAATAACTTCACCGTTATCACTTTGAAGTTTAAATTGTCTAGTATTTCCACCAACGATTGTAAAAACCATGAATTATTTTCCTGATCTATGGAATAATCTACTCCAGAAGCTTTCTTTCTTTTTAATTAAGTCTGGTTCCCTTAATATACGTTCTATATCTCTACGCATATCGAAAACTGACTTATATCTATCATATGGATTTTTATTACAAGCTTTCATAATTATTTTTTCAATAATTACTGGAGTTTTAGGATTATATTTTCTTACACTTGGGAATTTTTCTTTAATGTGTTTTAAAGCGACAGTTACTGCGCTTTCATCATCAAAAGGAACACGTCCTGTAATTAGTTCAAAGAACGTTATTCCTAATGAATATATATCTGATTGTGGCGTCGCTTGATTTCCTTGAGAAATTTCAGGAGCTAAATAATGTACAGAACCAACTACAACTTCACTCCTAGTAACATGTGAACTATTTTGGAAAGTTGCGATACCAAAATCACCTAACTTAACCGTTCCGTCAACTGTAATAAAAACATTTTGTGGTTTAATATCTCTATGAATAACACCATGTTGGTGAGCAAACCAAACGGCAGAGCACAATTGATACATAATGTCACATGCTTCTAAAAATGAAAATTTACCTCTTACGTTAAGAGTTTCTCTTAGTGTTTTTCCTTTGATAAATTCATTGACCATATAAGGTCTACCTTCAAAAGTTCCTAAAGTAATAACCTTAACAATATTTTGATGATTTAAACTTGCAGCAGCTCTTGCTTCACGTTCAAATCTTGTTAAATTAAGAGGGTTTTTCATAGTTTCCTCTTTAATAATTTTAACAGCAACTTCTTTATTAGTAATAATATCGTTAGCTAAATAGACTATTGCCATTCCTCCTTCGCCTAATACTTTTAATATCTTATAGCGATCATCAATAACATCATTAATTTTCATGGTCAACCTCCATTAAGTTAATTGCAATATTGTCTAACCCACCATTTTCCAAAGCACGTTGGAGCATAGTATCAACTTTTTCTTTAACAGTACCTTCCAAAGCGATGAGTTGTTCTATTTCTTTTTTCGAAACCATATTAGTAAAGCCATCTGAAGCAAGAAGCAATGAATCGTAGTCATTAGGAATACTAATTATATCATAATCAATAGTAGGATTTATTCCCATTGCGTTCATTAATATATGTCTTTTTGGATGAGTTTTAATCTCTTCTTTCTTTATCTTTCCTAAGGAATACAAATATTGAACATAAGTTTGATCTGTTGTTAATTGCTTTAGACCATATTCTTTAGAGTAAGAATAAGCTCTAGAATCTCCACAGTTACAAATTAATGTCGTATCTTCAAGAACAACAGCCATTACAACAGTCGTTCCCATATCAGCATAATTAGGATTTGTTGTAGCTAAATTGTTTATTTCAGAATTTGCTTTTTTCATCACCTTTCTGATAACTTTTTTAGCTTTATACTCTGTTGTATTTTTATCATCAAATTCAAAAGAAGAAGTAATTATGTCAATAGCAAGTTGACTAGCAACTTCACCTTTCTTATGTCCACCCATTCCATCGCAAACAAGTAATAACTGAACGTCGTTTGTATCAATAATTGCTGCTCTATCTTCGTTATTTTTTCTTACTTTACCACAATCCAAGGCAAAGTATGTATTAACTTTTCTTTTCATATCTTGCCCTCAATTGTCCACATGCAGCATCTATATCGCTGCCAAACTCTTTTCTTATTGTCGCCTTAATTCCACGTTTTAATAAAATATCGTGGAATTTATGAATTCTATTATTTGATGAACGCTTAAAGCCATTTTCATCAACTTCATTGTATGGTATCAAATTTATATATCCGTATGTAGGAGCTATTAAATCAGCTAATTGATTTGCTTGTTCATCTGAATCATTGATTCCAGCCAATAATATATATTCATAAGTAACTCTTCTATCGTTAGTATCTTTTCCGTATTGAATAATAGCTTCTATTAATTTTTCTAATGGATAAGCTTTATTAATAGGCATCAAAGTATCTCTAATTTCATTTGTTGGAGCATGTAAAGAAATAGCTAAATTAACTTGAAGACCTTCTTTACCATACTTTAAAATTCCAGGAACTAAACCACATGAAGAAACAGTAATGTGTCTAGCGCCAATAGATATGCCAAATTGTGAATTAATTACTCTAATAAATCTAATAACGTTATCGTAATTATCAAAAGGTTCGCCTGTACCCATAACAACAACATGTGTCACATGTCTATCAGGATTCATTTCTCTTAAAACTTCATCGACAACTAATATTTGACCAACCATTTCTGCAGTAGATAAATCTCTTTTCTTTTTCAAAAGACCTGAGGCACAGAAAGCACAACCCATGTTACAACCGACTTGAGAAGTAACACAGACAGCATCGCCATAATTATATGGCATCAATACTGTTTCAATTTTATTACCATCAGCTAATTCTAATAAAAACTTTATTGTTCCATCGTTAGATATTTGTTTTTTAAAAATTGAAGGTTTTTCTATAACATATTTTTCATTTAAAACTTGTCTAAAAGCGACAGAAACATCTGTCATTTCATCAAACGATTTAGCTTTTTTGACATAAAGCCAACTATATAGTTGTTTAGCTCTATAAGGCTTTTGTCCAAGCATAACCATTTCTGATGTTAATTCTTCTAATGAAAGTCCATAAATATTTTTCTTCATAATCTATAATTTCCTAATTTGAGCATAATATAATCCATCTGAATTAAATTCGTATGGATAAATTTGACGACTATCTACCAAAGCAAAGTCTTCGTGTTTTTTCAAAAATTCATCTATGATGTTTTTCCCTTCTTTTAAGTTAACAGATCTCACAGCATAAACCAATATTCCATCTTTTAAGACAAATTTACTTGCTTCTTCTAAATATTCTTTTTCTTTAGCAATAATTGTTTTCATGTCTTCTTTGGTTAAAGTTAGTGGTATATCTGGTTTTCTTTGAATCTGACCCAAATAAGAGTTAGGTGGTGTAACAATAACTAAATCGTAATCTTCATATGAACAATATGTTTTTGTTAAACTTAATCCACCTAAATAACATTTAGCGTTTTTTATCCAAGATCTTGCTAATAAATAATTACTTCTTCTATAACGTTTCTCGTTGCTATACATGCCTTCAACTGTTCCATGTTTAGCTAAAAGTTTACTAGCGATATTTGTCAAAATAGCTCCGCTAATACCACCAATATGTAACGCTTTAGCTTGGAATGGATAATTCAATTGATCTAACATATACTGCATGGAAACATCTTGAACATAAACCTTCCCTTGTCTAACTTCTTCAAGTTCAGTACATGAGCCGTTATAATTTAAAGATAAAGCAGTTGAAGCGAGAGATGAATCAACAAATTTATTGTCAACAAGTAAACTATCTTTAGAACATAAAGCTTGATTACAAGCTAACCACTGAGTAGGTTTCTTTTGAGTCGATAAAAGAAGATTCATAGTAACTTCATCTCCATACTGTTCAGCCCACATTTTTATTATCCAAAGTGGAATAGAAAAGAATAGAGAATTAAATGCATATGGATCTTTTTTTATCTCATCATCAATTGGTGTTTTATTTTCAAACAAATATGTTAATTTTTTACTAACTTCCTCTTTACTCAATCTTAACTTCATAAAATCTGCTGCTCTCATAGTTGAATCAATAACTTGGTAAAGCGCAAATTTCTTAGAGCAAAATCTAAGTTCATATAAAGAAATAATTAATAAATATGTTTCATCGTCATCTTTTTTAAATTGTGCAAATGATTTTGTTATTTCGTACCTTAAAAAATAGAAGTGTTTTATTGAACCCAAAACAATATTTCTTAATATCTTTTTTTCTTCACTCGAAAGGTTGTACTCAGATAATATTCTTTCGAGCACAATATGGAATTGTTTCTTGTCATCAATAATCTCTTTAAGAGCTTTTAAAGCTAGTACACTTACTTCCATTTTTTTCCTTCTATACTTATAAAGTATAGCATTTTAAAAGACATTTTATCAATCAAATGTAAGCTTAGTCTCTCGACATTTAAGTAATTTATAAATATTTGTAGTATGAAGATTATTATTAAAAAATTTTAGCTAAAAATTTATCTAACACATCTATTGAACTTTTCTTTTATTTTCTTTAAAATTCTTGAAACTTTTTGACGACTAATATTTAATTTAGCAGCAACTTTTTCTTGAGTTAAAATTTCACTATTTTCTATAAAGCATAAAATAAATTCTACTTCTTCTTTGCTTAAACCATGACTATACAAATAATCTTCAAGATCAAATTTTTCATCCTTGATTTCTAACCATTCTATTAAATCATCTACATTAACATTTACATTAACAAGGAAAACGTAATTGTTTCTGTAAAACTCTTTGATTACGTAACATAAATTTCTTTTTAAATACTTTTTGAATTGCATTTCTATAACCTCCTCATTTTCTCCTTTAATTTCAAAATCTAAAATCGATTCTAAAAGTTTTAAACAACATTCTTGTCTAAGATTTTCTTGATAATCCTTTCTAACCTTTAATGATGCAAAATAGATTATGCTTTCAACCATTTTTAAAATTTCATTAAAAGCGTCCTCTGATTTGTTTTCTTGGTATTCGACCAACAATTGCACTAATTTAACCATCTTCCTGAAAACCTCCTTTTGAGATGAAGAGCTTAGTTTTTACCCTTTACACTATATATAACCGTAAGTTTTCATATGTTTTTGCTCACTTTTTTGTTGCTTTTTGTTTTCTTTACAAGTTGCTTACAATTCATGTGCTTTTTCACCCAATTTTTTGTTAATTTTATATAAATTCATAGTAGAAATTTTAGAAGCCAGCATTTTCAACCGATAATAAACTACACAATTTCATTGACATATACAATTTTAAAACGTTTTAAAAATTAGTCGTGTATTTTAAAAGGACTATTATCTACATTTAATAGATAACAGTCCTTGATTCTTTAATCTTCTTTTATTTTTCTTTTTCTTGGCTTTTCTTTTACTTCTAAAACATATTCATTCCAGTTATAATATTTATATTTTTTTGAGTTTCTTTTTATGAAACTAGCCATTTTATTATAGATTTGATTTCTTTTTCCTGTTTCTTCTTTAGAGTAATATCCATTTGCATATATTCTTGATTCGGGATACTTTTTTGTGTTCGTTTTCGAGTAAAATGAATAATTTGTAAAATCAAAAGAATATGCGCTATCATCACATAGCCAAAAATCTATAGATATTGAATTTTGACTTGCTAAATCTTCTATTCTATCTTTATCATTTAT